>Ga0307492_10000008_pt1 | contig 263681 bp, 252 predicted proteins | sample SI3LmetaG_FD_202365 | JGI IMG/M metagenome (GOLD analysis project Ga0307492, IMG submission 202365) | Sea-ice brine microbial communities from Beaufort Sea near Barrow, Alaska, United States - SI3L | ecosystem: Environmental > Aquatic > Marine > Coastal | place: USA: Alaska | collected... | reverse complement strand
GCCGCCGCTTCCTGACCCCCGGCAGCGGCTATCAGCCCGGCAACGCCCGCATGTTCCCGAATGGCAACTAAGGCCCCGCAAGAGGATCGTGTCATGGACGGCAAGCTCTTGGCGCGCCTTGGCGCCGTCGTCTTCGTCGCCGTCGCCATCACGGCGACGGCGATCGAGATGTCCCGGAAAGAGGAAGAGCCGGCCGGCCAAGCGTTGCGGCCAGTTGAAGTCACGCCGGCCGATCCGCTGCGCCAGGCGCAGCGGCGGTGCCAACTGCTCGGCGAGGCCGCCGCGCGCGATGCCGAATGCCTGCGCACCTGGGCCGCAACCCGCGACCGCTTCCTCGGCGTTGCGCCGGCGCCAGCGCCGACGTCGCCGCAGCATGACGACGGGCGGTGATCCATGGGCGGCACCGGCGTCATCGACCAATTCCTGGAGGTCTTCACCCGCTATATCGATAGCGGATTTGGCCTGCTCGGCGGCGAGGTAGCGTTCATAGCCACGACGCTGATCGTCATCGACGTGACATTGGCCGCGCTGTTCTGGAGCTGGGGCGCCGACGACGACATCATGGCGCGCCTGGTCAAGAAGACGCTGTTCGTCGGCGTCTTCGCCTACATCATCGGCAATTGGAATAGCCTCGCGCGCATCGTGTTCGAGAGCTTCGCGGGGCTCGGCCTGAAGGCGTCGGGCACTGGATTTACCGTCGAAGATCTCATGCGCCCCGGCCGCGTTGCGCAGACCGGCCTCGACGCCGGCCGCCCGCTGCTCGATTCCATCTCCAACCTGATGGGCTGGATCGCCTTCTTCGAGAACTTCATCCAGATCGCCTGCCTGTTGTTCGCCTGGGCGCTGGTGCTGCTCGCCTTCTTCATTCTCGCCGTCCAGCTCTTCGTCACCCTGATCGAATTCAAGCTGACGACGCTTGCGGGCTTCGTGCTGATCCCGTTCGGCCTGTTCGGCAAATCCGCGTTCATGGCCGAACGCGTCCTCGGCAACGTCATATCGAGCGGCATCAAGGTTCTGGTGCTCGCCGTCATCATCGGCATCGGCTCGACGTTGTTCTCCCAGTTCACCGCCGGCTTCGCGAACCAGACACCGACGATCGACCAGGCGATGGCGATCGTGCTTGCCGCGCTCTCGCTGCTGGGCCTCGGAATCTTCGGCCCTGGCATCGCCAACGGCCTCGTCTCTGGCGGTCCGCAGCTCGGCGCCGGCGCGGCCGTCGGAACTGGGCTCGCGGCGGGCGGCGCTCTGGTCGCGGCCGGCGCGGCTGGCGGAATGGCCCTTCGCGGCGGCGCCGCTGCTCTTTCCGGAACTGCCGCTGCCGCTCGAGGGGGAGCGGCCCTGGCCGGTGGCGCCTCGACGGCCTACAGCCTCGGCGCTGCCGGCCAGTCGGGCGTGTCCGCCGTCGGATCTGGACTCGGTGGCGTTGCTCGCGCCGCTGGCGCGGCCGCCAGCTCACCGCTGCGTCGCGCGGCCTCCCGGGCAGCAGACGGCATGAAGTCGAGCTTCTCCGATGGCGCCAAGTCCGCGTTCGCCGCGACGGGTGGCACATCGACCATGGGCACGATCGGCGGGCTCGCGGCCGATGCTGCGCCGGCCGCTGCGGCTGACGGGCCGCCGGCCTGGGCCCAGCGCATGAAGCGCTCTCAGGCCTTGAGCCACGGTGTGACGGCGGCCGCCCACGCCGTTCGCAGCGGTGACAGCCATGGCGGCGGCTCCTCTATCAACCTCTCTCAAGGCGATCGCTGATGTTCAAACGACCTTCTACTCACTACGGCAAACCACCAGAACCTGAGACGCCTTACCAGCGCGCCGCGCAGGTCTGGGACGAGCGCATCGGCGCCGCGCGCGTCCAGGCGAAGAATTGGCGGCTCATGGCGTTCGGCTCGCTGATCCTGTCCGCTGGTTTCGCGGCGGCGCTTGTCTGGCAATCGGCCCGCGGCACGATCGTGCCATGGGTTGTGCAGGTCGACCGGCTCGGCCAAGCGCAGGCGGTGGCGCCAGCGGTCGCCGACTATCGTCCCACCGATCCGCAGATCGCTTTTCATCTCGCGCGCTTCATCGAGCAGGTCCGCTCGATTCCGTCCGACGCCATCATCGTTCGGCAGAACTGGCTGCGCGCCTACGACTTCACGACCGACCGCGGCGCGATGGCGCTGAACGACTACGCGCGATCCAACGACCCTTTTACCAAGGTCGGCCGACAACAGATCGCCGTCGACGTCTCCAGCGTCATCCGGGCCTCGCCGGACAGTTTCCGCGTCGCCTGGGTCGAGCGCCGGTACGAGAACGGCCAGCTCGCCGAGACGACCCGCTGGACCGCCATCCTCACCATCGTCGTGCAGGTTCCACGCAACGCCGATCGGCTGCGCGCCAACCCGCTCGGCATCTACGTCAACGCCATCAACTGGTCACGGGAGCTTGGGCAATGAAGCCGTCTTTCCGTAAAGCCGGAAATCCGGCTTCTCGCACGTCCACATTTGCGGTTCTCCTGCTGTGCACGTCGGCGCTCGCCGGCTGCGCCACGGCGAACAGGCCGCCAGAGATCTCCTATGATGACGCCGTGCCAGCGGCGCTGAGCGCCAATCCTCCGGTTCCCGTGCGCGTGGTCGAGCTGCCGCGACCTCTGCCACTCCCCGGTCAGATGAAGCCCGTCGAGCCGTCCCGCGGCACGCCTGAGCCTACCGATCCGACAGCCCGCGTTAATCAGGCCAACGCCGCCGCGCGTGTGCAGCCGGTCCGCGATGGCTTCATCAACGCCATGCAGGTCTATCCCTATACCGGCGGCGCGCTCTATCAGGTCTACACCGCCGTCGGCCAGATCACCGACATCGCTCTTCAGCCGGGCGAGCAACTGGTCGGCTCCGGCCCGGTCGCCGCCGGCGACACGGTTCGCTGGATCATCGGCGACACGGTGAGCGGCTCGGGCGCGACCCAGCAAGTTCATATCCTGGTGAAGCCGACCCGCGCCGACTTGATGACGAATCTCATCATCAACACCAATCTGCGCACCTACCACATGGAGCTGCGCTCGACCGAGCGCACCTATATGGCTTCGGTGTCCTGGCAGTATCCGCAGGATCAGCTCATCGCGCTGCGCCGCCAGAACGCGCAGGCCGAGGCCAGCAGTCCCGTCGCCACCGGCGTCGACCTCGCCAACATCAATTTCCGCTATGCCATCGAAGGCGATCGTGCGCCGTGGCGGCCACTGCGCGCCTACGATGATGGACGCCAGGTCTTCATCGAGTTTCCGCGTGGCATCGGTCAGGGCGAGATGCCGCCGCTGTTTGTGGTCGGTCCGGAGGGCAACACCTCCGAGCTCGTGAACTACCGCGTCCGTGCCAACTACATGATCGTCGACCGGCTGTTCGCGGCCGCGGAGCTGCGTTTCGGCGCTGGCGACCGCCAGAAGCGCGTCCGGATCGTCCGCACCGATGGGAGGCCGGCGTCGTGAGCGAGCCAGAACCCCGGAAAGAAGAAGACGAGGCGCCGCTGACCGGGTCGGCGGACGACGCGGCCGCCCCGATGCGGCTGCGCGCGGATGCGCCGCGCGTTACGCGGCTCTCGCGCAAGGTGCTCGCCGGCCTCGGACTCGTGGCGAGCGTCGGAATCGGCGCCGCGTTGATCTATGCGCTCCAGACCGGCGACGCGGGGAGGCCGGCGGACGAACTTTACTCGACCGATAATCGGTCGACCGCCGATGGCCTGGCCGGATTGCCGCGCGATTACAGCGGTGTTCCCCAATTGGGTCCGCCGCTTCCGGGCGACCTCGGGCGACCCATTCTGGGCGCGCAAAATCGTGGCCAGCCATTGCCAAACCAGGCCGGCCTCAGCGCGGAGGAGCAACGCCGGCTGCAGGAAATAGAGACCGCCCGCGTCAGTAGGCTGTTCAGCGGCGCCGAGAACAGGTCCATGGCCTCGACGGGCCCCGGCGCCGCGACGATCGCGCCGCCGCCCACTCCGGACCTCACCGGCCTCGGCCTCGCGCCGCCACCCGCCACCCCATCGGCCCAGGATCGACAGCTCGCATTTCTCAATGCGGCGGCCGATCGGCGCACCGTCGCACCCGATCGCGTCGCCGCACCGGCGTCGCCTTACATCCTTCAGGCAGGCGCCGTGATCGCGGCGGCGCTCATCACCGGCATCCGCTCCGACCTACCCGGCCAGATCACCGCGCAGGTGACGGAGAACATCTATGACAGCCCAACGGGACGTATCCTCCTGGTGCCGCAAGGCACGCGCGTGATCGGCCAGTACAATAACAGCGTTCAGTTCGGTCAGAGCCGCGTGCTCCTGGTCTGGAACCGGCTGATCTTCCCAAACGGGCGCTCGATCGTTCTCGAGCGCCAGCCCGGCGCCGATGCGGAGGGTTACGCCGGCCTTCAGGATGGCGTCGATTATCATTGGTGGGAGCTGGCGAAAGCTGCGGGGCTCTCCACGTTGCTGAGCGTCGGAGCCGAGCTCGCCACTAATGACGACGACCGCCTGGTCCAGGCCATCCGCAACGGTGGGCAGGACACCATCAACGATGCCGGCCAGCAGATCGTGCGCCGCCAGCTCAACGTCGCCCCGACACTGACGATCCGGCCGGGCTTTCCCGTTCGCGTCATCGTTACGCGGGATTTGGTGCTCGAACCCTACGGAGATTAGCTGATGGCCAAGCTCAAGCTGGGGCCGCTCGAAGACGACAAGCCGGCGAAGATCTCAATGGAGTTGCCCGCTGCACTTTACCGCGATCTCATCGCCTATGCTGATTATCTGAACAGTCAACATGTCTCACCAGTAGGAGGTGAACCATGCCGGATTTGAGGCTCGGTCGGTTGCCGAAGGTTGGCGTCGTCCGCATGACCATCATCTTGCCGGAGCCACTTAAGGAGGAACTCGACCAGTATGCAGCCGAACACAGCCGGCTGTACGAACCCGTGGACACCGCAGCGCTGGTCCCGCACATGCTAGAAGCCTTCCTCCGTTCGGATCGCGGTTGGCGCAGCCGTAAGGCGAAGGGAGGCCGTGCGCGTCAGCCAGGGGTGCCTCCAGCCAGCAAAAAGGCATTAAGCGGTGCCGAAGGCGATGGCTCCGCCTGAAGCTGTCCTTTTGCCGAACCTAACGGTTGGCACCCTAAGCGGAATATTGGTTCCGACCCTCTGGCGGAATTTCGGTCGCCGCCGCACGAACTCACGTCCATGACCGCTAGCGGGCGTTCGTTTAGGGCACCTAACTCCGTCACCGCATCAGGATCTCACGCAGGGCAACCGCAACGAGAACGATACCTGCAACCGCCTCGATCGTCCGCGTGAATGCGGCAATCTGCCTTGGCCGCGTCTCCGGCAGGCGTGTCACCTGTTGACGGAAAAACACGGCGGTCACCGCGACAAGGGATAGCGTCGCCGCCACGCCCGCCATCATGGCAACGGCAAGGCGATGCCGGCCTCGGGCACGCCCCGCGTGATCGCGAAGGTCATGACGAACAGCGTCAGCGGACAGGGGATCAGTCCCGCCATGAAGCCGACGGCGGCACCTTCCCCAACGCCATGGGCATGGTTCGCACGCCTCGACGCCCGCCACAGCATCCACAAGCCGATAACGCCGAGCAGGCCGCGGCTCAAATCCTCGAGCAATGGTGCCCGGCCGACGCCGCCGAAGGCGATTGAGACCAGGGGAAGTGACAGCAGCGCGATCAGGAGACGGCCATGCTCACATGCGTGAAAGACAGCGCGAGCGAAGCCATCAGGCTGCGCGCCATTCCCACGGACGATCCCGCCAGATAGGTGGCAAGCACCGACTTGCTGTGTCCCGGCGTCATGGCGTGGACGGCGCCGAATACGATGCCCATCGGCAGGAAGGCGGCGAGCGCGGTCCAGCTGCCGCCGCCGGCAAACGCGCCAATGCGGTCGGCGAACGTCAGATAGATCTCGCGTTGGACCTCAATAACCCATTGCAGCATACAGACCCAATCGTCACTCCTTGCCGCTCACGGCTCGCGCGGCCATTGCGGATGCAGGTTGTCGACGACGAAGGCGTGAGCATGGCGGCCCTCACCGTGCCGCGCTCCCTCCGCCCAATGCGGATCGTCGTCGGAAAGGCCGGGATGCCGGTGCTCAACGACTTCCGGGTCGGAAGCCGGCCACAGAAGGGCCGCTGCCACGAGAGCGGCGGCCGCAATCACGGCCAGGATCAGGAATGTCGCGTTGGGCCCGACGGAGGCGCCGAGCCATCCGGCCAGCGGATAGGTTACAAGCCAGCAGGCATGCGACAACGCAAACTGCGCCGCGAACAAGGCGGGCCGGTCCTCGGGTTGCGAGGAACGCCGCAGCAGCCGGCCCGAGGGCGTCTGGGCCGCCGAATAGCCGAGGCCGAGAACGAACCAGAGCAGCAGAAGGAGCTGGTAGCCCGAGACAGTGGCCCCAGCCACGAGACCAAGGATCATAAGGATCACGCCTGCCAGCATCGCCGCGCGGTCGGATATGGCTTCGAGCAGCCTTGGCAGGGCGAGTGCGGCGACCATCGACCCGCCGCCGAACGCCGCCAGCGCCAGCGCGGTCGCGCGCTGCGACAAACCGAACTCTCCCTGCACGATGACCACAGTATTGACGATCGCCATCGCACCGGCGGCGGAGACCGCCATGTTGACCGCCAGCAGCCCACGCAGCCTCGGGGTGGCGAGGTAAATGCGGGAGCCACGCGTGGTTCGCTCGTAAATGGGGCGCGGCGTGGAAGGCCTGGGGCTGGGGAGCAGAACCGAGACGACCAGAGCGGCCGAGGCCAGGAAGCCGATCACGGTGCCGGCGAAGAGCGCATAGAAGCTCATCACCGTGAGAAGGGCCGCAGCGAGCATCGGGCTGAGAAGGCTTTCGAGATCATAGGCCAATCGCGACAGGGAGAGCGCCCGCGTGTAGTCCTTCTCGTCCGGCAGGACGTCGGGTATGGTCGCCTGAAATGTCGGTGTGAAGCCCGCCGATGCCGACTGCAGCAGAAAGATCAGCACATAGACCTGCCAGACCTCGGTGACGAAGGGGAGAGCCACCGCCACCGCCGCGCGCACGAGGTCGAGACTGACCAGGATCGCGCGCCGGGGCAGCCGTTCGGCAAAGGCGGCCGCCACGGGTGCGACGCCGACATAGGCGATCATCTTGATCGCCAGCGCCGTTCCCAGCACCGCGCCGGCCTCGCCGCCGGCCAGCTCGAACGCCAGAAGCCCGAGCGCGACCGTGGCCAGCCCGGTGCCGATCAGCGCGATCACCTGCGCGGCGAAGAGATGACGGTAGGTGCGGTTTGCGAGAATGCCGAGCACTGGCTGTCCTAAAGGTACTTGGTGATCTCCTTGAACTCCTCGATCGAGCGCTGCTGGCCGGCGGGCAAGGCCTGTGCGGCGTCGCCGAGGCAGTGATCGAGATGGTCGCGGATGAGCGTCTTCTTGGCCTGGCCTATGGCCTTCTCGACCGCGTGCAGCTGCTGCGCGAGTTCAAGGCAGGGCCGGCCGGCTTCGATCATCGCGACGACGCTGCGCAGATGGCCTTCGGCGCGCTTCAGGCGCTTGACGATGGCGGGGTGCGAGGAATGGGTGGACATGCCTCCGGCCTATCCTCCTGGGGAGGATAGAGTCAAGGTCGCTGGGGACGTGAACTCCGCCGCAGACTTCGATTGCCGCGGAAGTGCTCAACGGCCAACCTACTTACGCTCTTCCGGCGGCTTGATGTGGCGGAACTGCGCAAGCAGCAGCAGGTCGTAGGTGATCTTGAGCGCGCCGCAGATCAGGAGCGGCCAGGCCTTGTAGGATGCGGCAAACAAGGCGCCGGCCAGTGCGGGGCTGGCGGATGCGGCGAGGCTGCGCGGAACGGAGGTGAAGCTCGCGGCGGCGGCGCGCTCGGCCTCCGTTACCAGGGCCATGACGTATGACGAGCGCGTCGGCACGTCCATCTGGGAAAGCGCTGCCCGGATCAGCAGCAGGGCAAGGGCAATGCCCAGGTTGGGGGCGAGCGCCGCCAGCATCAGGGCGATGCTGGAGGGAATGTGGGTGAACACCATCGTGTTGACGAGCCCGATGTGCCGCGACAGCCAGGCGGCGACGGGAAATGAGAAAGCCGACAGTATGCTCGACCAGAAGAAAAACACGCCCGCGGCTGACAGGGAGAGATCAAACCGCTCGAACAGCCACAGCGCCAGCAGCGACTGCACGACGAACCCGCCGGCGAAGGCGTCGAGGCTGAAGAGTGCCGCGAGCCTGAAGACGATGGCGCGGGAGGGGCCAAGCGCGGCGGCCGGCTCGCTTGCGGGCGGGCGCTTGGGGATGCGTGCATAGAACAGGCCACCCAGGAGCCCGACAACCGCATAGAGGACGAACATCAGCTTGATCGCCGTGAGTTGGCCGAGCCCGACCGTGGTCATCACATCGGGGGCGGCCGCAGCGAGCGCGCCAACGGCGCTTGCGAGCGCTCCTACAAGGCTGTAGCGCGCGAACATCCTCGTCCGGTTGGCGTCACTCACTTCCCGTGTCAGCGCCGCGTGCTCGATCGGCACGAACACGCTCACACTGCCGGCCGACGGGTTGATCGTGCCTGCGAAGGCGACGATCAGAAGGAGCGCGTAATCGTGAACCACGGCGAAGGCGACGCCGGTAGCGATCATCAGGCTCGCAGCGGCCAGTAGAAGCTGACGATGATCGAAGCGCGGGCCAAGGAAGCCGGCTGCAATAGTGAGCAGCGCCGAGCCGAGGAGCGATGCGGTGGCGATGATGCCGACCTCGAGCGGGCTGAAGCCGAGCGCAAGCAGATAGACCGGCAGGAGGACGGCCACGAAGCCGTCGCCGAAATCGCGCAGCGCCCGCGCTGCAAAGAGGCAGGTCGTCGGGTGGAGCCACTTGCGCGGCTGGACGTCCGTTTGAGCGTCAGAGGAGCCCATAGGCGAGCCCCGCCAGGGAACAGGCGGCGAGCACCTTCAGCATACCGACCTTGAAGCGGAACACGGCGATCAGCGCGCCCATGGTGAGCACGAGCGAGGCCACGTTGACCGAGCTCAAGATCGGCACATCGACGCTCATGCCGAAGCTGCTCACCTCGATCAGCTCGCCGAAGAGCACGTGCAGCCCGAACCACACCGCGAGATTGAGGATGACGCCGACGACGGCCGCGGTGATCGTCGCCAGCGCGGCCGACAGCGCCCGGTTGCTGCGTAGCGCCTCGACATAGGGCGCGCCGAGGAAGATCCACAGGAAGCAGGGCGTGAAGGTCACCCAAGTGGTGAGCAGGCCACCGAGCGTGGCCGCCAGCAACGGATCGAGCGACCCGGGCGCGCGGAAGGCTCCCATGAAGCCGACGAATTGCGTGACCATGATCAGCGGCCCGGGCGTGGTCTCGGCCATGGCAAGCCCGTCCAGCATCTCTCCGGGTTGGAGCCAGTGATAGGTCTCCACGGCCTGCTGCGCCACATAGGCGAGAACGGCATAGGCCCCGCCGAAGGTCACCACCGCCATCTTGGAGAAGAAGACAGCGATATCGGCAAAGACATTGCCGGTGCCAAAGGCGGCGACAAGGGCAACCACCGGCGTAAGCCACAGGACGAGGAAGACGCCGGCGATCTTCAACGCCCAGCCAACCGAAGGCCGCGCGTGGGCCGGGATCGTCTCGCCGAGGACGCTCTCCGCGTCGGCGACCTGCCTGTCGCCCACCTTGCCGTGCCCGTTGGCGGCGAGGAAGGGCGCAAGGCCAGCGCGCCCGCCAGCAAAGCCGATAAGGGCTGCTGTCAGAATGATGAGCGGGAACGGAACGTGGAAGAAGAAGATGGCTATGAAGGCAGCCGCGGCGAGTGCCATCATGACGTTGTTCTTGAGGGCGCGCTTGCCGACGCGCACGACGGCCTCGAGCACGATGGCGAGCACCGCCGCCTTAAGCCCGAAGAACAGCGCCTCGACGGCGCCGACATTGCCGAAGAGCGCGTAGATCCAGCTCAGGCCCATGATGGCGACGACGCCCGGCAACACGAACAGCGTGCCGGCGACGAGCCCGCCCTTGGTCTTGTGGAGGAGCCAGCCGATATAGACGGCGAGCTGCTGCGCCTCCGGTCCCGGCAGGAGCATGCAGTAGTTGAGCGCGTGCAGGAAGCGGTTCTCGCCGATCCAGCGCTTCTCCTCGACGATGATCCGGTGCATCACCGCGATCTGCCCGGCCGGGCCGCCGAAGGAGAGCGCCGCCACCCGCGCCCAGACGCGCACGGCCTCTCCGAACGGGATGCCGTGGTCGGGCGCAGTGTTGCGCTCGATGGATTGTGTGTCGTTGCTTGCGATCTTGTTCATCGATCCATCCCTGCGCGTCAGCGGCGCTTCTTGCGGAAATACTGGTAAAGGTTATCGAAGACGGGTGCTCCCTGAGCGATGCGCTCCTCGTCGTCCGCATGAGCGATCGCGATGCCGGCGATGAGATGGGCGATGCCGGTCGCTTCCTCGCGTGCGAACTTGCCGTCCTTGAGGTCGATGTCGTGGACAATCTCGGCGATCGCCCGAAGGGCCGGGTCGTCGAGACCGGTGCGGGCGAGCAGCACCTCGAAGCTGCAGCGGTCGCCCTCATGAGTGAACTCGCCCTCGAACATGTCGAAGCGCAGCTCGCCCGGCTTGGGGACATAGCCCTTGCCCGGCACGAAGCGGATGACGGCATCGGGGTCGATGAAGCGGCGGATCAGCCAGCTGCAGGCGATGCGGTCGATGTGGACGCCTTTGCGCGTGACCCAGATACGACCTTTGAGGTCGTCTGTCCGCGCAGCCTCGGGCTCTGCGGCGTCCATGTCGTTGTCCGCTACGAGCCGGCTCTCGAGTTCAGCAATGGCACCTTCCGCACCGAGCCGCCCGGTGGCGCCGAAGAAGTCAATCACAATGACATCGGCGAGCCGCTTGCGCAGGCGCCGGGCATGGGCGCGCGCGTCCGTCTTCTCCTCACCGCCCGCCGCCGCATCGAACGTCTCCGCGAGCGCCCGGACCTCGGTCGCAATCGCCTCGTAGTCGGCATCACGCGCCGTGTCGAAAAGCGCCCGCGCCTGGTCGTCCGAGAGACCGTCGATCAGGCGCGCCTCGCAGACCAGCGCCTCGCCGCCGCCCTCGACGATCTCCTTCAGGAGCCACGCGAAATCCTCCCGCGTCTCGGCAGTTGCCGGAAGTGCGTAGACGGTGCTCTTCACCGCGACGGCGCCGATGGCCTGCAGCCGGCGCCAGACCTTGACGCGCAAATAGGCCGGCTTGCTGGGAAGCTGGTGGATCAGAAGGAGCCAGGGTTGGTTTGGTGATCGGTCATCGTCCATGAAAAGACCGTATCATTGAGGTAATGAAAAGGAACAGATGTATCACAATCTCTCGGACATCCAGATGGGTTGGCCGCTGCCTCCGGCGGTACCAAGCGGCCGTCACTGAGCCCGCATCTGTGCGCCGCCGCGGCCGCAGCAACGCACAGATGCGGCGTCATCCCGCCGGCCCCGCCGGAGGAATGAAGGGCGGACAGGTCCGTGAGGTACAGTTGCGGGATCGAAACCTTCTCGGTCGTTGTTCGCAAGCCGCGACGGGCTCCCGCTGCGGCGTACGACAACCTTCTGGCACCATGAACTGAATGCGACGATGATCGCTGCGCTTACCGTCCAAGCGTCGCGGACGTGAGACACGCTTGGAGAGTCCGGATAATGCCGAGATCCTTGGCCGCGAAAGCGGCCAAGCTCTCGACCCCGCTAAGCTGATCGCACCAATGATTGAGCGTTTTATGGCGACGGATCGGGGATTCGCGAAGATGCGCCACGCGGCCCGTTCCCGTTCGCAACCGGCGGGTAGCGCTCCTCCAAGAGGCGAATGAAGTTCCGGAGCGCTGGGTTCTCGTTGCCGTCTCGCCAATAGGCGCGATACCCGATCCGGGTCGAGCCGTTGCCGTCGCGCGCCTCGCGGTAGACGACGCCGGTATAGCTGGCTCCCATGCAGGCCTCACACATAAGGCTGACGCCTCGGTTGGCCCCAACCAGGCTCTTGATGTTTTCCGGGCTCACATCGTGCCGGACGACGTCGGGCAGATCGCCAGGGGAACTGAGCTTGGCAACGAGGATGTCTTGGATCTCCGGTCCCGGATCGCGCTCGCTCAGCAAGAAGCGCTCATGTTTTAAGTCTGTCCAATAGATGACTTCGTTCGCTGCGAGCGGATGATCCTCGGGCAGAGCGACGATGATGCGCTCGCTCCAGAGCACCATCGAGCGATTGCAATCTGAAGCCGGCTCCCCGGTGACGATGGCGATGTCGATCATGCTATTCTGTATTCCGTCGAACAATCGCGTTCGCGATCCTTCGATAGTTTTGATCTCAACCTGGGGAAAGCGACGGCCGTACTCGACAAGACTTGCCCTGAGATTGCCGGCTGAGAGGGACGTGTAGAAGCCGATCGTCAAGTACCCGGCCTCGCCGCGTCCGACGGCCTTGGCTCCGTCGACGACAATCTGCAAATCATTGAGAACCCGGCGAACGCCGCTCACAAAGTCCCGGCCTGCCGCCGTCGGCCTGACGCCGCCATTCGTTCGTTCGAACAACGCTACGCCGAGTTGCTCCTCCAGATGTCGGATTCGTCGGCTGAGATTAGACTGCTTGAGGGCGAGCAGATCTGCCGCCTTGCGAAAACTGCCACAGCGTTCCGCCGCCTCAGCGTATCGCAGATGTTTAAGCTCGATCGACACGAGAGCGCTCGTTTCGCCGCGCGGAAACAGCGCTGTCGAAGAACGCACCGCGTTCCGCATACATCGGAAGCGCTCGGTAGACGTCGTCTGCGCATTTCATCATCTGTGACGCTCCTCACGCTGTTCAATATTCGCCCCGATACCTACCGGACCTGGAGACTAACGTAGCCGCTCATCTATGGCGGCTTGGGACTTCGCTCTCAAAAGCAAACATAGTATCTCCAAGTCATTCAGAAGGTGCTCGGGATCGCGGTCGACTGCGGTCCTAAGAGCGTCCTTCAGCCAGTCGCTCATGCCAGGATGGGCGAGCACCCACGCAATCTGCTTTTCGGCCTCTAGGAGAGGCTCAACGGGCGATTGGGAAGCGGCCATTCTGCTCTCCCTTCGTTCCCTTGGTCACGGGTTGCACTCCCCGCATTGCCCCGGGTCCGCTGTCGCCGCCTTCACCGCGCGCTCTTCCCGGTAACCGCACCCCTCACAGCTATAGACATCAGCTTTCAGCGCGAGCGTTGGGCCTCCGCACCATGAGCATGGCAGGCCGGATAGCCGCTTGGTGATGGCAAATCCGGGTCGAGCGCAGATCGGGCACAGGCTCCGAAACCGGCGGACAAGGTCCAGCGTCGCGCGTTTAATGGCGCGCATTCGGGTGGGGTTGCGATGGGCGCGCATATCGGTCTCAACGAAGGCGGCGCCGCAGATCGTGATCACCTCCTCAATCGCCCTTTGCAGTTCGGCCCAAGCGTCAATGCCCTTGATCAGCGCGCACCTGGGCGCCGGCTGCTGATCGACGCAGCCCATGACGATCACCCCATGTCCGGGAAATCGCGCGCGTTCGGCGAACGCACTGGCGCCGGTCAGGTCCGTAACGACCGCATGGCCAAAATTCGTCGACAGACCCGCATAATGACCGATCAATTCAAGACCGCTGACGCGGTCCTTCATTACGACAATCTCGCGGCCGATCGGGACGAAGGGAATTTGGGGATGTGGCCCGAAGCTGCCTTCGCTGGCGACTGCCACACGTGCATGCGGTACGTGTTCGAACGCCGCGGCGATCTTGGCGCGGGCGGCGTCGAGTTGCGAACCGGTTCGCTCGATCTCGCGGCTGAAGGTCCCGAAGCGGTCGGTATCGAAGGCCCGTGGCACAACGCAATCGAGGCCGAGCGCCTCCGCAAGCAAAGGGGCGATCACGCGTTCCTTGCCGTGCATCGTGGCGATCACCGTCCGTGCGCCGGCCAGATGGAATTGGTCGCCGCCGACCTGATCGGGAAGCGCGTGGGCGGGGGTGTCGCGGGAATCAGAGATCGGCATGGAGGCGCGACCCCGCGTCGATTCGGAAATGGCTATCCGCTGTGCTGTACATTTTGGCGAAAGCTCCCTAGTCATCGGTCACCTTGAGAGTACGGTCGAGCTTGAGAAGATGGAGAACCCGATCCGCCAGCGCCTCGGCCGGCCCGTCGTGAGAAGCGAGGCGCAGTTCCGGCGCCTCAGGCGTCTCGTAAGGCGCGTCGATGCCGGGGACATGCGTGATTCTTCCAGCCCGGGCCTTCGCATAAAGCCCCTTGGGATCGCGCGCTTCCGCCACCGTCAGCGGCGCATCGACAAAGATCTCATAGAATGGATGACTGCCGGCGATCTCACGCGCGAGCGCCCGGTCGCGCGCATAGGGTGAAATCACGCAGACCAGCACGACAAGCCCGGCATCGGCCATCAGTTTTGCGACCTCGGCCATGCGGCGGATGTTCTCGACCCGATCCGCCTCGGTGAAGCCGAGATCGCGATTGAGCCCGTGGCGGACATTGTCGCCGTCCAGCACAAATGGATGGAAGCCGGCGGCCATCAGCTTGCGGTCGACGATGTTCGCAATCGTCGACTTGCCAGCCCCCGACAGTCCGGTGAACCACAGGATCGCCGGGCGCTGCCCCTGCGCCGCGGCGCGCGCATCGGGAGCGGTATCGAAGGCTTGCCAGGGGATATTGCCGGCGCGCCGCAGCGCGAAGTCGATCATCCCGGCGCCCACCGTGGCATGGGTGATGCGATCGACCAGCACGAAGCCGCCCATGTCGCGGTTCTCGGCATAAGGGTCGAAGGCCACTGGGCGATCGGCAGCGAGGTTCACGACCGCGAGTTCGTTCATTGCGAGCTGACGGGCAGCCAGATGCGCACGCGTGTCGATGTCGATCCGATGCTTCAGTGCTGTGATGCTCACCGGCACTTCGTCGGTGCCGAGCCGCATCAGGTATTGGCGGCCGGGGATCATGGGCGCCTCGCCCAACCACAGCAGATGCGCCTGAAACTGATCCGCGATAGCGGGCGGGCTATCGGCGGCGGCCAGCACGTCGCCGCGGCTTACGTCCACGTTGCGGTCGAGCACCAGCGTGACCGACTGCCCCGCGACGGCCTGACCGAGATCACATTCCGGGATGATGCGCGTGACCACGGTAGGCGCGCCGGAGCGTGCCACCGTCAACTCGTCTCCCGGTCGCACCCGGCCGCCCACGATCCGTCCGCAGTAGCCGCGAAAATCCTGGCCGGCGCGACTGACCCACTGCACCGGCATGCGAAATGGTCCGATCTCCAGCGCATCGTCGACGTCGACCGACTCGAGCCATCCGATGATCGTAGGGCCCTCGAACCAGGGCATCGCGGCCGAGCGGCCCAACACATTGTCGCCCTTGAGCGCCGAGACCGGGACGGCAACCGCGTCGGTGAAGCCGAGCGCTTCGGCAAGGTCGGCAATCTCGGCCGCATGACGCTCGAACGCAGTGCGGTCGAAGCCAACCAGGTCCATCTTGTTCACCGCCACGGCGACGTGGCGGATGCCCATCAAGGCGAGGATATGAGCATGACGTCGCGTCTGGGTGAGGACGCCCTTGCGCGCGTCCACCAGCAGCAGGGCGGCATCCGCCTGCGATGCGCCGGTGGCCATGTTGCGCGTGTATTGCTCGTGGCCCGGACAGTCGGCGACGACAAACTTGCGCTTGTCGGTCTCAAAGAAACGCCAGGCGACGTCGATCGTGATGCCCTGCTCGCGCTCGGACATGAGCCCGTCGAGCAGCAGCGCGAAGTCGAGATCGCCCTCCGGCACACGGCCTTTGCTGTCATTGAACAGGCGCGCAAGCTGATCCTCGTAGACGCAGTCGGCGTCGTAGAGGATTCGCCCGAGCAGCGTGGATTTGCCGTCATCGACGCTGCCGCACGTCAACAGGCGAAGCTGCGACTTGGCTTGCTCGGCGGCGATGACGCGGGCGATTATGGCGTCCGGGCTTTCCTCTTCCGGCATCTGATGGGGCGTGTCGCGCATCAGAAATATCCTTCCTGTTTCTTGCGCTCCATCGATCCGGGCTGATCGTGGTCGATCAAGCGTCCCTGGCGCTCGCTCATGCGCGTCGACCGCATCTCGAGCAGGATGTCGGCAAGCGTGGCGGCGGTGCTATCGATCGCCCCGGTATAGGGATAGCAGCCGATGGAGCGGAACCGGACCGACCTCTTTTCGGGGGACTCTCCCGCCTCGAGCGGCATGCGGTCGTCGTCCACCATGATCCAGGTGTCTTGGCGCCGGACGACGGGCCGAGGTTTCGCGAAGTAAAGAGGAACGAGGGAGATGCCTTCGATCCAGATGTAGTCCCAGACGTCGCGCTCGGTCCAATTTGACAGCGGAAATACACGCATCGACTCGCCGGGGGCGAGGCGCGTGTTCCAAGCATGCCAGAACTCCGGCCGCTGCGTCTTTGGCTCCCAGCGCTGCGCTGGGTTGCGGTGTGAGAAGATGCGCTCCTTGGCGCGCGACTTCTCCTCGTCGCGGCGTGCGCCGCCGATCGCAGCATCGAAACCCCAGCGCGCCATTGCTTGCTTCAGTCCCTCGGTCTTCATCGCATGGTTGTAGACCGCCGAAGATGCGGTGAACGGCGTGATGCCAGCGCGCGCGGCTTCCTCGTTCGTGTGAACGAGGAGTTCGAACCCAAGGCGCGCGGCGATGCTGTCGCGGTGGGCGATCATTTCCCGGAACTTCCATCCGGTATCGACATGCAGCACCGGGAACGGCAGCGGCGCCGGTGCGAATGCCTTTTGCGCCAGATGCAGCAGGACCGAGCTGTCCTTGCCGATCGAGTAGAGCAGCACGGGCCGCTGAAAACAGGCGGCAACCTCTCGGATAATGGCGATCGACTCGGCCTCGAGCCGGCGTATGTGCGAGAATCGTTCATCAACTCGGCTGGGAGCTTCGATGACTGTCATATCAGCATGGTCTCTCGACTTGTGCGGCCGCCGAGAAGATGGCGGCTTCTTGAGCTTCCAAGTGTCACTTGCAGAGGCGGCGCGCGGCCAGGTCGCCACGACACGGTGCGTGCAGCCGCGAATGGCCGTGGGGCATTCAGCTTCGCCCGGCTTTCAAATGTCGGCATAGCAGTGCGTCTCCGCGGCGGACCCAGGGTGGGTGACCGCGCCTTTCGAGGCGGGCCCCACGGTCTGCGCAAATTTCCAAAGCGCGCCTGACTGGAAGTCGTGACGATGCGGTCGCCACGCCTTGCGCCGAACCTCCAGCTCTTCGGCCGAGAGCTCCACGTCAAGCGTACCCGCCTCGGCATCGATGGCGATGATGTCACCGTCCTTCAGCAATGCGATCGGGCCGCCAACGGCCGCTTCCGGATCGACATGCCCAATGCAGAAGCCGCGCGTGGCGCCGGAGAAGCGCCCGTCGGTGACAAGCGCCACCTTGTCGCCCATGCCCTGGCCGTAAACGGCTGCCGTGGTCGCCAGCATCTCGCGCATGCCGGGCCCGCCTTTTGGCCCTTCATAGCGAATGACGATGACCTCCCCTGACTGGTATTTACGCTTCTGGACGGCGTCGAAGGCCGCTTCCTCGGAGTCGAAGCACCGGGCCGGCCCGCGGAATTGGAGGTTCGTCATACCAGCCACCTTGACGATCGCGCCCTCGGGGGCGAGCGTGCCGCGCAGACCGGCCACGCCGCCGGTGGTGGTGATCGGATCGGAGATCGGGCGAACGATGTCCTGGTCGGTCGGGAAGACTACATCGGCCAGGTTTTCGGCGATCATCTTGCCTGTCACCGTGATGCAGTCGCCGTGCAGATAGCCGCCGTCGAGCAGCGCCTTCAGCAGCACCGACACACCGCCGATCTCGAACAGATCCTTGGCAAGGTAGCGCCCACCGGGTTTGAGATCGGCGATGTAGGGCGTGCGCTTGAAGATCTCGGCGACGGCATGCAGGTCGAAGTCGATGCCCGCCTCGTGCGCGATCGCCGGCAAGTGCAGCGCCGCGTTGGTCGAGCCGCCAGAAGCCGCCACCACGGTAGCGGCGTTCTCCAGTGCCTTGCGGGTGACGATGTCGCGCGGCCTGAGATCGCGCGCCAGCAGGTTCATCACGGCCTTGCCGGATGCTTCCGCGAAGGCGTCGCGGATCTCGTAGGGCGCGGGCGCCCCGGCCGAACCGGGCAGTGCGAGCCCAAGCGCCTCGGAGACGCAGGCCATGGTATTGGCGGTGAACTGGCCGCCGCAGGAGCCTGCGGAAGGGCAAGCGACACATTCGAGCGCGTGCAGCTCGTCGGCGGAGATTTGGCCAGCCTGATAGCCGCCCACCGCCTCGTAGACGTCCTGCACGGTGACGTCCTTGCCGCGGAAGCGTCCCGGCAGGATCGTTCCGCCGTACAGGAACACGCTCGGCACATTGAGGCGGACCATCGCCATCATCATGCCGGGCAGCGACTTGTCGCATCCGGCTAGACCGACCAGGGCATCGTAACAATGGCCGCGCATGGTGAGCTCGACCGAGTCGGCGATCACCTCGCGACTCGCCAGCGATGACTTCATGCCCTGGTGACCCATGGCGATGCCGTCGGTCACGGTGATGGTGGTGAACTCGCGCGGCGTGCCGCCGGCCGCCTTGACGCCCAGCTTGGCCGCCTGCGCCTGGCGGCTGAGCGCGATGTTGCACGGCGCCGCCTCGTTCCAGCAGGTGGCGACGCCGACAAAGGGCTGGGCAATCTCCTTTTCGGTCAGCCCCATGGCGTAGAGGAACGAACGATGCGGCGCGCGCTCGGGACCAACGGTCGTGTGGCGGCTCGGCAGCCTGGATTTGTCGAAGCGATGTGTCATGGGTCGGCCTCGGTTTGTGAATAGGGATCCGTTGCTTTCAATCCGTCGGCGCAATGCGCCAACGGACCACGCCTTCCGGGCAGAACACCCGCACCTGCTCCCTTCCAACCGGCTGGGTTTCGGGTGGCTTCCAAGGTGACTGCACGAGCGTGACGGTCTCGGTATTGGGCGGCAGGCCGTAAAAACGTGCGCCGTTGAGGGACGCGAAGGCTTCGAGCCGATCGAGCGCCCCTTCCTCCTCAAAGACCTGGGCGTACAATTCGAGCGCAACCGGCGCCGTAAAGATGCCGGCGCAGCCGCAGGCCGATTCCTTGTCCCGGACCAGGTGCGGCGCCGAATCCGTGCCGAGGAAGAAGCGGGGGTTGCCGGAGGTCGCGGCGTTCCTTAATGCGAGGCGATGGCCCTCCCGCTTGGCCACGGGCAAACAGTACATATGCGGCCGGATACCGCCCGCGAACATCGCGTTGCGATTGATCATCAAATGATGAACAGTAATGGTGGCTCCGATGGGCCCCTCGGCGTCCTGCACATAGTCCACGGCTTCGGCGGTCGTGATGTGCTCCAGGACGATCCGCAGCGCCGGGAAATCGGCTCGCAGCCGGACAAGCACCTGGTCTATGAACGCCTTCTCCCTGTCGAAGACGTCGACCTCGCCGTCGGCCACCTCGCCATGGACCAGAAGCGGCATGCCGATGGCCTGCATCCGCTCCAACACCGGATAGACCCGGCGGACATTCGTGACACCGGCGTCGGAATTGGTCGTGCTGCGCGCCGGATACATCTTGACCGCGGTGATAACTCCCTCGGCGAAGCCTCGAGCTACCTCCACTGGATCGGTCTCATCGGTGAGGAAGCAGGTCATCAGCGGCTCGAAGATCCAGCCGCGAGGGATCGCGCCCCGGATCCGATCGCGATACGCTGCCGCTTGGGCAGCCGTCGTGATCGGCGGATCGAGATTGGGCATGATAATGGCGCGGCCGAAGGTGCTCGCCGTCCATGGCAGCGCCATCTGCAGCATGGCCCCATCCCGAAGGTGCACGTGCCAGTCGTCAGGCCGAAGGAGGGTCATCTCGTTCACCGGGGGTCACCTTCGCTCCGCTTCGCGCGCCTGGCGCGCATCTTGCGGTTCTATCCAGAGCTCCAGCGGCATGAGGCGGGCCGATTTCTTCAGCTGGTGGCGATCCATGCGGCGGAGCACGTCGTCGAGGAGCCGCACTGCCTCGACAATGAATGGTCCTTTGTTGAGCATCACGCATTCGGCACGCTGCCCCATGGCCGCGTCGGTTATCTCCGCTCGGCTGGGCGCTCCTTGTTCGACCATCCCGGCCAACACCTGGGTCGCCCAGATGACCGGCACATGGGCCGCCTCGCAAAGCCAGAGAATATGCTCTTGGACTTCGCCGATGTTCTCGAAGCCACTTTCGACCGCGAGATCGCCTCGCGCGATCATGACCGCCAGTGGCTGTTGCCCGGCGCCATGCACGATCAGCTCGGGAAGGTTCCTGACGGCGAGCGCGGTTTCGATCTTGATCACGAGAGGCTGCACGGGACGTCCACCGCGTCGTGCTGCCAATTCCCTCTGAATAAGCGTGATGTCCGACGGACGCTGAACGAACGAGAACCCGACGAGGTCGGCATTCTCCGCAACGAAATCGAGATCGTGGATATCCTTCTCGGTCAGAGGCGGAAGATCGAGCGCCGTATCCGGGAAGTTCAGTCCCTTTTTGCGTCTGAGCTTCTCCCCTTTGCTGCGCGCCTGCTCCACGCGAAGCATCGCGCCGTCAGGCTCAATCCTTTCGACGCGCGCTCCAATGCGGCCATCGTCGATGAAGACCCGTGCTCCGACTTCAAGCTGATCAAGTACGGCAGGGAACGTCACACGGATGACGATATCGCCAGCCTTTAGCTGAGCGGGCATTCGACCAGCCAACATGAGAAGGTCGCCGCGGTGGAGCCGCGTCTTCTTCGGCGCGCAGACTTCGGCGATCCGGCATTTCGGGCCGGCGATATCCATGAGGATTGGACAGGTCCTGCCTTGCTCAGCCGCCGCGGCGCGGCTGTTCCCGATCATGGTCGCCCAGGTCTCCGGTCCCCCATGCGCGCAGTTGATGCGCAGGCAATCGGCGCCGGCCCGAATGATGTCAGCCACCAGGGCGCGATCTTCACTGGCTCTGGTCGGCAACGTGACCATGATCCGCGTGCCGGGCCCGTGCGGATCGCTCCCGAAAATCCTGGCCTGCTCTCGCCTCAAAATCCGCTTTCCGTTCCGGAAGGCTAAGGGGACGGGATGGGACACGGCGGGCTCGCCGGCGATTTCGGTCAGCCTCGCGCAGACGGCGTCAAGGGTCGCCATAACGCGGCCCTCACTCCGCCCGAGCGAGGTCAGTCCAAGCGCCGAGAGCTGATGTTGTAGACCGCTTAAATCATGGCGACGAAACGCTAGATACTGCGCGAGATTGATGGCTCCAGGCAGAAAACTCGGCCGAGCCACGTTGGGGGTCCAGTCCTCCACAATGGCTTGGCTCTCCCGAATGACGGCAGCTCGGATGCGAACGATCCTGGACAGGAGGCGCTTCGCAGACACCTTTCGGTCTGCCTCGCGGGTGCGGCCCGCAGCAGGACGTTTCAAGCTCGAACGTTGGATCGCATTCAGCGTCATTGGCTCTCCGATCGCGCGTCCTACAAGATCACGCGGTACCGCGGCCGGCGGCCTCGATGTTCCTGCGCAAAAGCGGATCGAGGCCGAGCTTGTTGGCCAAATCGTCGAGCCAAGCCGCTTCGGCGGGAGTATCGGCATCAATTGCGATGAAGGCTGCCAGGTACACCTGCGCGGCCTCCTCAGGAGAATTCGCAGCGGCGGCGAGTTGCTCCGGCGTATCCGGATGGGCGATCAGAGACTCGAGAAAATGCCGCTCCTCGCCCGGGAGAGCGCTCGCTTCGACGCGCTCGATCAAACGGGAACGCTCGGTCTCGTCAAGGCGACCATCGGCCATGGCCGACGCGATCATCGCACGCAACAGGAGGGTGGCGCTGCTGTCTGCCGGCAGAGCACTTGGTGGCGACAACAGACCGCCCGAAGCCGGTTGTGCCGCACCGGCCTGCTGCGGCGAGAGGCCGCCAAGCGCATCGCGGATGGTTTGCGGAACGAGCGGCTTGCCGTCGCGATAGTTGCTGTAGGCCTTATAGGCGAGCCCTCCGAGCAGGGCGACAGCCCCGATCTGCAAAACGCTGCCGCCGAGCTTCCGCGCGTGCTTGGAGGTCAGGAGCGTGCCCGCCAAACCACCCGCGAGCGCGCCGGTTCCGAGTGCGCCCACATTGCTGGAGAGGTAATCGCCGAGGCCCGCGCGTCTACTGCGGTCGACCGGGTGTCCGACTTCTGTGCCACTTTGCCGTGATGCCGTGTCGCCCGCCAGCACGGTGTTCAGCAGCTTGTTCACGTCGATCATTCTGTTCTCCTGTGATGGACCGGTCGGCTCGTGCCTTTTGCAGACATGCATTCACAGCGCTGCGCTGCGCCGCGGCAGCAGCGCAGCGGCGATTCAGTGCTACGGCACGTGCAGTTCGCACGCGATGGCGCGTCATCTATACGTGCCGAGCGATTTGCCTTCGCCAGTCGTCTCTTCCGGGTCATTCAGTCGGTCTCGCGGGTTTGCACGATCGCCTGACGATGGAACTCACAGAGCTTGCGGCGTACTTCCTCGCGCGTGATGGCAACTCCGCAACGGGTAAGGTCGCCAAAGAGCTTGTCGACGACATCTTCGTCCCCAGGCTCGCAAAAGTCGGCGTGGTGAACCGCTGCCGCGTAGCCTTGAACTCCATCGTCCCGGAGCTGCATCAGTCGACCGGCCCACAAACCCGCGAGCACGTTGCGGCGGGCAAGGACGTTGTCACGTGTGTCGGTGTCTATGCACGAGTCGGTCCCGGTGGAGGATGCGGTGCCGTGTGTCATGGCAGCAATAGGGGCATCGAAGTTCATCAATCATCTCCGGCAGGGCGAGCGTGGGAATGCCTTCCGGTTTCGTCAGTGTCGGCCGCGCGGGTCTTCCAGAGCGAGAACAAGACGCCGCCCGCGATAAGGGACAGGGTCACGCCAAGCGAGATCGCGGGGTCGAGCTTACCGACGATCTGGTTCCAGAAAATCTTGACGCCGATGAAGACGAGCACGATGGCGAGCGCGTATTTCAGATACTCGAAGCGGTGCACCATGGCGGCCAGGGCGAAATAGAGGGCGCGCAGCCCGAGGATCGCCATGATATTGGCCGTGTACACGATGTAGGTGTCCGTCGTAATGGCGAAGATCGCCGGCACCGAGTCGACCGCGAATACCAGATCGGCGATGTTGATCATGACCAGCGCCAGAAACAGGGGCGTCGCAAAGCGCGCGAGCTTGCCTGTCTTCGGGTCTGGTTTGCGGACGAAGAAATGCGAACCGTGCAACTCTGCCGACACCCGCATACGCTTGGACAGAAAGCGCACGATCGGGTTCTTCGACACGTCTTTTTCGCCCTCGCCGACGACGAGGATCTTGATCCCCGTGGCGATCAGAAAGACAGCGAAGATATAGAGCACCCACTCGTACTGCTGCACGAGGGCTGCACCGAGCCCGATCATGATGCCGCGCAAGACCAGCACCGCGATGATCCCCCACAGCAGAGCCCGGTACTGATACTTGGCGGGAATGGCGAAATAACTGAAAATCAGCGAGATGACGAAGACGTTGTCGATCGAAAGCGCCTTCTCCAGAGCGTAGCCCGTGAAGTACTCCATGCCCGAGGTCGGGCCCATGGACCACCACAGCCAAGCACCGAACACGAGCGCGACAGCGATGTAGAACACCGATAGCTTCAGGCTTTCCGCGACACCGAGCTCTTTATCCTTCTTGTGAAGAATGCCGAGGTCGAAGGCGAGCAGCGCGCCGACCACGAAGAGGAAGGCGAGCCATAGCCAGACAGACTTGCCGAGGAAATCGCTGGTCAGGAAATCGGCGAGCAGTTCCATGCGTAATCCTTACTATTCGGGTGTTTGAGAGCACCCGTTGAATGCGTTACGGGCTCCCTATTGCGCCATGCTCGAACGCCAGCGGGACCCGGGGCCTTCGGGAGCGTTTTAGACGTTAGCGAGCGGGCCAATTGCGATAGCGCCGATGGCTCTTGTTCGGGTTGTCGCTCGCCGATGCACTGCCGTATGTGCTCCATCTCAATGTGAGAGGAACACTGGCAGCGGTGGGTTCGCGACGATGGTCTTCGTCGCGCCACCCAGGATGAAGTCGCGCAGGCGGGAGTGCCCGTAGGCACCCATTACGAGCAGGTCGAGGTCGTGCGCGGTTGCATACTCTTCGAGAGCCTGGCCGATTGTCCGGCCGGCGGCGTCTTCCTCCTCCAAGACAGCCTCGATCCCATGACAGGCGAGATGCTCCGCGAGTTCCCCTCCCGAGCTTGTCGTATCGGGCACCTTCTTCTGTGTGATCGTCACCACCCGCACGGTCTTGGCGCGCTGAAGGAGCGGGAGGGCATCCGCCACGGCTCGTGCCGCGGGCCGGCTGAAGTCCCAAGCCACTCCAACGACATCGAGGGAAAAGAACTGCTGCTTTTTGGGCGTTTCCGGGAAGACAATCGTCGGTCGCCCAGAGCCGAGTATCACGCACTTGGCGACTTGCTGCTGTAGGTCCGCGTGCTTGCCGATCGGGACCATCGTGACATCGTGCATCCTGGCGCGTGCAGTCACGATGTCCGGGAGCTGCACCGTGGTGCATGACACGATGATCTGCTGGTGTGTGAGGCCACGCTTCGTCGCCATGCTTTCGAACGCACCGATCAGATTCTGGGCATGCGCCACGCTCCTCCGCCGCGCCGCCGCAATCATGCCCGAGATGTCGAGCAACATGTCCGCAACTATGTTGCTGGCTAGCGGGATCTCGACCTTGAAAGTCAGCGCCGAGATGCGCGCGCCTAACGCCGCGGAGAAGTCGACCGCTTGCTCGACGGCCGCAACCGGGGTCGGATCGGGATAGCTGCTCACGTGAAGCAGGGCGTCGTTGAAAGCCATTCTCTCCAATCCCAGCTTGGTCCGGATGGTTCGGGACGGCATCGCCCTCTTGTGCCGTCGTTGTTCGTCAGTCCGCACGGCGCCTGTTCCTCCCCGTCCGTTTGCCTGTACCTTTGCCGAGCGCAGAGCTGCTTGGTGACGTCGGGGAACGAAGCCGCTGCTCGATTTCAATGGCTGAAGGCTCCGACGCGGTCTGGCCAACGATGCCGCGGTCGGGAAGCCGATCCGCCGGTTTCACGACGATCGTATTGCCGATCGCCGTGATCCAGTCGGCGTGCAAGCACCATCGGTCGGCCCCTGTCAGGCGTCTGAACAACGATCATCAATCCTCCATCCACCCAGATTCTTGAGCATGTGCGGAATGTGGGCTTGATTGATCGTCAAAAAAAGCAGATTAATAATAGTGCTTTGATCGAGAAAAACTGCGGATCGGAGTACAAGCAGCCACACTACGCTGGACGGTCACGAACCAGCATCGAGCGCGCTGCCGAGCAGCTGCGTCTCGCCCGCAGACCATCAGAACGGAACACTCAAGGAAGCCTTCGGAACAGCGCCATTCCGCCGCGCGGGGCGCGTGCCGACTGGAGCTGTCCCGCGGCGGGACAATTGACTGTGTCCGACGCAAGTGCTCTCACGGCATCCTTCTGAACGCTCAAGGGCCGAAAAGCCTTACGCTAGCTGCGCAATCTCAAGCAGACCGCGGAGCGGCTGGCTGGTGTTATGCGGCGACCATACCGCGCTGAACGGAACTGGTTTCGGTTCATCGGTTCATCGGTTCATCGTGCAGTGGCACGAATCCAACGCCGGGAAAAGGAACTGAGCTAGTGGCTTCACCGGAAAAGGGTGATGCCATATTGACCTTATCAGGCCGCGATTTTCCGATCGTGAGATCGCCCTTCACCGATCAACATCCTTTCCAAGCGTCCCGGCTTACACCCGAGTGACACCAATTCGCTTCCCGCGGCGCCAAATAACTCGATAGTCGGCCTTTATGCCGGCATCTTCGACCAGCAACTCGAACTGGTCAGGAATCCCAACAGGCGAGTCGATTTCGAGGCATGCGCCAGCGTCGGAGATGTTCCGAACAATGCAGTTAAAGACCGAAGATTGCTGATTGAAGATGATCTTGCCGGAGAACAGCGTTCGGCGGCGGGGCGCATCTCGACGCTCCTCGGCAGGAGTGGCGGCTGCATCTAAATTTTCGTTCGACCGATTCATCGCCAGCCTCAAACAACGCTGGGAGAATCTTACAGTTGCTGCGACCTATCGCTTCTTAAGAACCACGCCCGCATGCCGTGTGCATTCGCATCGCAGGAATATACCAAAGTATACTCTAGAGTTTGAGGTCCAACGCCTCACTCTCAGTTCCGTGGATGCGCTCGGCGAAACGCACGAGGTCGGCAAGCGAATCCGCGCCCATTTTCCGCATCACCTGACCCCGCCGCACCTTGACCGTGATCTCGCTGACCTCAAGCTTTCCAGCGATTTGCTTGTTCAATAGACCTTTAACGACGAGGTCCATGACTTCGCGCTCGCCATCCGAGAGGCTGGCATAGCGCCGGCGCAGTTCCTCCTTGACGCCACTCTCCTGCCGTCGGGCCCGATCGCGAGTAATACTCTGCTGGATTGCATCGAGCAGGTCTTGCTCCCGAAAGGGTTTGGTCAAGAACTCGACCGCCCCTGCCTTCATGGCCCTCACGGACATCGGGATGTCGCCGTGCGCTGTAATGAAAACGACAGGGATATGAATGCAAAGCGACCCCATCTCTTCCTGGAAATCCAGCCCACTCAGTCCCGGCATGCGCACGTCAAGCACGATGCAGGCAGGGGCATCAGGTCGCTCGCTGCGCACGAAATCCTGAGTCGATGCGAACAGCATTGAGCGCAAACCGACCGAAGCCAGCAGGTCTTCAAGGGAGTCACGGACGGATTTGTCATCGTCGATGACGTAGACAATCGGCCGGTCTTTCTCGCTATCTGTTGTCATCGACAGTGTCATACACCAAGCTTATGTCCCCGCAGGGTGAAATGAAATTCTGCCCCACCGCCCGACCTTGGGCCGGCCCAAATCCGTCCACCATGCGCTTCGACGATCGAACGGCTGACCGCAAGTCCGATTCCCATCCCATCCGATTTCGTGCTGTGGAATGCGTCAAATACCCCCTCGGCCTCGTCGAGCGCTATGCCGCAACCGTTGTCCGCGATCGAGAACTCGACGAACCGGCCATCATTGGAAGACAGCTCTATTGTAATTTCGCGCCGCTCTGGCGGCGTCTTCGCCATAGCCTCCATCGCGTTCAGGATGATGTTGAGCAACACCTGCTGAATTTGAATGCCGTCCGCAAAGACCAGGGGCAAATCCTTCGCAACATGGGTGCGGATGACGATGTGATTCTGGTCCAACTCGCCTCGGCTGAGCGCGATGGTCTCGTTAACGATCGCAGCGGCGTTTAGCCACTCGGCCTTCGGTTCGACGCGCTTCGCGAGGCTGCGTACACGTTCGACTACGCTGCTAGCACGATTCGCATCGCCAATTATCCGTTCAAGCGCCTGCCGCGCCTTGCTGAGATTGGGCGGCTCCGCCGCCAGCCAACGCAAGCCTGCGTTCCCGCTATTTATGACGCCTGTCAGGGGTTGATTGATCTCGTGCGCGATGGACGCGGTCAGCTCACCAAGAGAGTTGACGCGAGCAAGCCGAACGAGTTGCGCACGAGCTTCATGCTCGGCAAGGATCGCCGACGATTTCGTCAAAGCTAGATATGTGGTGCCGACGATGGCGCCGATGCTCAGCGCGCAGTTTATCACGCCCGCTTCATAGGCCCCGGATCGGGTGAACATGAAGCTCGCCAGCGTCAGGACAACGCAACTCGCAGCAACGACAAGGACGCTGCGCGCTCGCAGGAAACCGGCCGCAATGAGAACGACCGCGACATAGAACACCGCGACGGCGATCTCCAGATCGGTGATCGTGTCCGCGATGAAGACGACCACCATCAGGCCGAGCATCAGCACCCACCGCAGAGCGGTGCCTGTCCCCGCCAGGCGCTGGTGTCTTCCCATCAAGGGCTCGTTCCTTCCATATGCGTAAGGCCCCCGCCGAAACTACTTCTGAGCTTCGGCTTTATACATGCTTTCTCCCGATCACTCGACGGCGGAGAGACGCCAGCGGGCCGCCGTGACCAACGGTTCAAGGCTGAGGCGGCCGACGATCTACTCGAGCATGCGATCCTGGCGGCTGTCCGCTCGCACCGAGGCCGTCACCTCGACGCGACTACTGTCCTCGATGTTGCTGCTTTCGAGGTCGCGAATATAGAGCGTCGAGCCGAGGTCTCGCAGGAGAAGAGCGCGGACGTGGGCCTCGGCTTCACCGTGACAGATGATCGAGATTTCATAGGCTGCATCCGCATCACTCATGGAAATGGGACGCCGCCCGATCATAGTGACCAGCGGACGCAAGACGAGATTCACGCCGATAACGAAAACGGTCGCGATCATTGCCTGGGGATAGAAGCCTGCGCCGCGCAGGACGCCGACGGCGGCCGAGCTTCTGCCGCTCTGCGCCGAAAGAAGCGTCGGCCCCGTCGGAAAGGTCGCGCTGCTGCGCTTATGACGTCACCGTCATCTCAGCCAGCCCTTCCGTCGGATGTAGATGAGCGGCAGAAGCGCGGCCGCCAGCGTCATGGCAATGGTCACGGTGAAGCCCCACCGCCACGAGAGTTCCGGCATGACCGCGAAATTCATGCCGTAGAAGGTCGCAACGAGAGTTGGCGGTAGGAATACGGCAGTGATGATCGTGAACACCTTGACGATCTGGTTTTGCTTGACACCCAGCGATGTCATGACCGACTGTTGGAGATAACGCGCCTTCTCGTGTTCAAACGTCGCGTGTTCCTTCACGCCCTGGATGTCGGCCTGCAGATTTTCGATCTCGGCGCGTGACTCGGTGTCCCGAGTGCCAACCTCGGTTTTGAGGTAGCGAGCGCACCGGGCCAAGTCCAGTTGGGACTCCTGAACACGCGCGATCAATTCCTCGACCTCATTCAGCCGCTGCATCGTCTCGTAGACATCGCTGACGCCGATCTCGCGTCCCTTTTCATCCCGTCCGCCGGTCAGGCGCAGGATGTCGTCATTCATCGACTCCAATGAAATACTGACCGCCTCGACGACCTGATCCGATGCCAGATTCATGGCGCGGAGGATCGCGCGCATCGCGTCCTTTCCGCTCTTGGCGATGTCAGGACTGCTCGCAAGCCGCTGCGCAAAGCGATCCAGCGGCGCAAGTTTTCGGGCCGGTTCAAGCGTAATGAGGGGACCGTCGCCAAGCGCGAAGATCACCGTCTCAGCGTGGAACTCGTCGCCAAGCCGCAGGGTCAGAGTGACGGGCAGGTAGTAGTACAGATCGTCTTCGGACAGCTCTTCCGTCGCAGCAGGGAAATTGGCCTTCCAATGTCGACGCGCGGCAGCGACCGCATCTTTGTCGTCAGCCGACAGGCGAACCCAAACCTTTTCCGCGACGGTGGTTTCCACTTGTTCCATCGTGACCATAACTTAGACCTTCTCTCATTATCTTGCGGTGCTCTGTTCGCGCTCCTTCAACTATTTTCCGGTTGTCGAGAAATGCTGATGCGACGGTGACGACGACGATGTTGTCGTTTCCTGGCCCGCCGGCTGAAAATGATGGACAGCGAGCAGCGCCCCACAAATCAGCAGATAAAGCGCGACGGTCGAAATAATAACCTCACGCTCCAGCGTCGGAGCAATCCTGTTATTTCCACCATTCTTAGTGATACGATCCATCTTCGTAATCAGCATGACAATCCTCTATATGTTTTGGCGTGAGCAAACTCCGCAGGGCCGTGCGCCCTCCGTCGTGTCGGCTCAGTTGGCGATCAATATTCGGGAGAGGGCGCCCGACGATCCGGGAGCGTTGCGTCTGAAGCTCCCCGGAAAAACATGTGCAACGGGCGGCCTCGATGACGATTGAAACCCCCGGAGCGTCAGGGCGACGCCCGATGCTTCATCGCTGACGCGGCATATGTTGGGGTAGCGCGCGCAATAAGTGCTCATGACTCACCTCGTGTCAGCCGCCTTGGCTGTCACGAGCGAGCCATGCGTCTAGGCTCGGCCGGACGGCCTCAGCGGCGTGTGCTGTCGACTACTGTCGCTAGGCATCAGTTTGGTCCCAGACTTGCCCAAGCGCGCCTCAGCGCGCTGGACGGTGTGGCGGCTGTGTAAACTGCCAACGTCGGCAATGCCAGGGCGCGTGAGGAAAGCCACGCCAGCCGAAGGTATCGCGTCGATATACTTTCGTATATCATAGGAGTTGTTTCGGCCGTTGCTCTCAGAATTCCCGCGCGGTTCATCTGGTAAACTGCGTGTATCAGGCCGAGTTGCTGCCAACCCGTGTCGCGCGGCAAGTCGTCCTCGACGCACCAGCGACATTCAATGCGACCCGTAGCAGGATTGACGTGCCAGTGTGAATGCGGCCGGGGCGCAAGCTGCCGATCCAGTACTTCCTATAGCCGTTGATGATCATTGGCGTTGTCGTCCTGGCTCTCCGCCGTCGCGCAGCAGTCGACGCGGCACCTCAATGCGACAGGAGCACCGGCAACGATGGGTAGGCGATGATGGTCTTCGTCGCGCCGCCCAGGATGAATTGGCGCAGGCGGGAGTGCCCGTAGGCCCCCATCACGAGCAGGTCGATTGCATGCGCGGTCGTATACTCTTTGAGAGCTTGCCCGATCGTCCGCCCGGCGGCCTCTTCCTCCTCTAGGACAACCTCGATGCCATGAAAGGCGAGATGCTTCGCCAGGTCCGCACTTGAGTGGTTCGTATCAATCGTCTTTTCCTGTGTGATCGTCACCACCCGCACCGTCTTGGCGCGCTCCAGGATCGGGAGGGCATCGGCCACCGCCCGTGCCGCCGCCCGGCTGAAATCCCAAGCCACTCCGACGACGTCGAAAGACAAGGAACCACTGCGTTCTGGTACTTCGGGGAGGATAATCGTGGGGCGTCCAGAGCCGAATATCACGCTCTCGGCGACATATTGCTGAAGCGTCGCCTGCTCGCCGATCGGGATCATCGTGATATCGTGCATCCTGGCATGTTCGGTCACGATGGCCGCCAGCTGCGAGGTCGTGCACGACTCGACGATCTGCTCGTGTGGAACGCCGCGCTTCGTCGCCATGCTTTTGAACGTGCTGATCAGACTCTGGGCATTGGCCGCGCTTTTCTGCCGCTCGGCCGCAACCATTCCCGGGATGTCGAGCAGCGTATTCGCAAGCACGTTACCGGCGGTCGGAATCTCTATTTTGAAAGTGAGCGCTGAGATGCGCGCGTCCAGCGCCCCGGCGAAGACGACAGCTTGCTCGATTGCCGCGGCCGACGTCGGCTCCGGATAGCTGCTCAACTGGAGCAAGGCGTCCTTGAAAGCCATTCTTTTTATCTCCTCAATTGATCTGCTGCTTCACATTGACCGCATCACACGGCTCACCTTGCGTCCGCTTTCATCTTCACCTTGCAAATTCCTTATCCGCGTTTTCCAACGCTGCGATCCGCTCTTCCAAAGCCGGATGCGTTCTGAACAGGCGCATCAGTCCGCCCCGTGCCGTCCCCGAAATGCCGAATGCGGCCATCTTGTCCGGCAGAGACGCCGGCTGCAGCGCCGCCAAACGGCGCAGGGCGGCGATCATGTGCCGCCGGCCGGCGAGCTCGGCGCCACCCCGGTCGGCGCGGAATTCCCGCTGGCGGGAGAACCACAAGACGATGATCGATGCGAGGACGCCAAGCAGTAATTCGGCGACAATCATCGTGACGAAGAAAGCAGGACCGTGACCGCTCTCGGTCCTGAACACCACCCGGTCAACCACATGGCCGATCACCCGCGACAGGAACATGACGAAGGTGTTGACCACGCCCTGGATGAGCGCCATCGTCACCATGTCGCCATTGGCGGCGTGCGACACCTCGTGCCCGAGCACCGCCTCGGCCTCTTCCCGGCTCATCTGCTGCAAGAGGCCAGTCGACACGGCGATGAGGGAGGCATTCTTGCTCATGCCGGTGGCAAAGGCGTTCACCTCCGGCGAGTCGTAGACCGCAACCTCGGGCATCTTGATGCCGGCGACCTGGGCCTGGCGGGCGACGGTTTGCACCAGCCACTGTTCCATCGGCGTCTTCGGTTGGGAGATGACCTGGGCGCCGACCGCACGCTTGGCCGTCCATTTCGAGAGGGCAAGGGAAATGAAGGCGCCGCCGAAGCCGAAGACGGCCGCGAAGATGAGCAAAGCGTTGAGATTGAGGCCCTGTTCGTTGAGGTAGGGTTCGACCCCCAGCAAGCGCAGGGTGATCGACAGCACCAGCACCACGGCCAAATTGGTTGCCAGAAAAAGCGCAATGCGTTTCACCCGGCGCTCCTCACGAAATGTCTGCGACCAGAATCTTCATAGTCCCACGCGCCCAACTCGGCGTAGCGGCGAAGCGATTGACCTCTTGCCGCTGCGCCTGAAGCGCTGATGCTCCACGTCTGCCGTCGTCGTCCGGCCATCCGCGTGGCGCGCACGGCGCTTCCCCTCAGTCGAAAAAGTCTGACAAGAAGGATCTCTTGCGCTTCTTGTGGCCGTAGCTGCGATGATCATCGTCATCGTCGTAGTGGCGTTGCTCACGGATTTCGCGCGACCCGGTCGTGCGGGCTGCAGGCGACGCATCTTCGGTGCTGCGAGCGATGATCTTGTCGAGCTCGCCCCGGTCAAGCCACACTCCGCGGCAGGTCGGGCAATAGTCGATCTCGACGCCTTGTCGGTCGGACAGCACCAACCCGGTCTTGCAGGTCGGACAGGGCATCGCCGCCACAGTTTCCTCGGTTCGCATGGTTCAAACCCTCTCCTGCCGACCGAAGCGGACGAGCAACTGCAGGCGATCCTTCACCGCGAGCCTGAGCTTTTTCAGCCGCAGCAGTCTGATGCCGTCGGGAAAACGCCGCTTGTGCTCGTGTCGAATCGCATCGTCGAGCTGGCCGTGGACGACCGTCAGCTTGTATATCAAAGCACTCATACTCATAGCCTTTCTCCGGTTGGTTGTTTGAGATGTGGTCCTCGCGGTACTCCTCGCCAAATTCCTACTGAGCCGGAACCGTCAAACGAATCTCCACACGCTCCTCCACCTGGCGGAACAGCAAGAGATCGATTGACTCTTGGTCGCGCTTGAAGCGGTGATGTTCGGCCTCGGGCGATCCATTCACCACCTCATGGGCGTATCCTGCGGCCGCGAAGCCTTGAACGTAGTGCGCTCGCACGGCCTCAAAAGCGGCGCGCCCGGCATAGCGGACCTCGACCGTCTTCTCCCCGCGCGCGAAATAGCTGCGCACCAGGCCGGGAAAGCGCGGCACGGGCCCCGCATCGGTGCCGCTGACGTCGCTCGCCGGCGGGTTTTCCGCGAGATCCGGCACCCACTGTCCGATCTGTTCTTTCAGGCCTGGCACCACCTGTTCGATCTGCGTCGCCGCATCGTTGGCAAGGCGCCTGCCTGCCTCGGTTGCCGTCGGAAACTGCCCCCACAACCAGGACAGCAACGCGATCCCGGCCCAGGTCACCAGACCGAGGATCCCGACAACGGCGGCAACCAGGATCAGCCAGGTGCGCGCCCGCACCTTGCTCAAAGCCGAGACGGCCAGCGCCGAAAACCGATGCTTATGGAGGGGGCTGCGCATCACCGCCTCACGAAGCCCGTTCACTGAAGGTGTCGCGCACGCGCCGCAGGCGGCGCCCCAGAGTCCGCTTGGCCCGATCCGCGGCGCGATTCACCGCGACATGAAAGTCCGCCTCTGTCTCCTCGATGACGATATCTGACCGCCCGTTCAGCCGAACGCGCAGACTGCAGCGCTTGTCTATGCCGCCCTTCGGTCCGTTGATATCGGACAAGACTACGGCAACGCCGCGAATGTGCTCTGGAAATTGCGACAGTGCGAATGCCAGCCGATATTCCACATGCTCACGCAGCTCCTCTGTGAGGTCCGCGTTACGCACTTGAATCGCGATTCTCATCATTCCTCCATCCACCAGCCGAGTTCGCGCAGTATCTAGGCTTGATCGATCATCAAAAAAAGCAGATAATCCGGTGTGTTTCAGTCGAAAAAAACTGCTGATTGGATTGGCCGGCCGTGTTGAATTACAAGCAGCTGCACTATTTCTGGAAGGTCGCGAAGGCCGGCAGCATTGCGCGCGCCGCCGAGCAGCTGCGTCTGGCGCCGCAGACCATCAGCGCCCAGATCGGCACGCTGGAGGAAGCGCTCGGAACCGAGCTGTTCCGCCGCGCCGGGCGGCGGTTGGAATTGACTGCGGCGGGGCAGTTGACCCTTTCCTACGCCGACGAGATCTTCCAGATCGGAAGAGAGCTGGAGGAGACGGTGCGCAACCGCCCCGGCCGCAGCGACATGCTCTTACGGGTAGGGGTGGCGGACGTCGTGCCGAAGTCGATGGCCTATCACCTGCTCGCTCCGGCACTGACTAGTGCCGGGCGTGTGCGGTTGATCTGCCGGGAAGACAAGCTGGATCGGCTGTTCGCGGAACTCGCCATCCACAAGATGGATCTCGTGATCGCCGACCGGCCGCTGCCCTCCGAACTGGGGGTGAAAGGCTACAGCCACGCTCTCGGGCGCACACCGATCGCCTTCTATGCCGTGCGCCCACTAGTCGCACGCTATCGGAAGGATTTTCCACGATCCCTCCACGGCGCCCCCATGCTCATCCCGAGCGATGGCGCAACCATGCGGGGGGCGCTTACGCGGTGGTTCAGTGAACATCAGATCGAACCGCGCATTGTCGGCGAGTTCGACGACACCGCGCTGATGAAGGCCTTCGGCAAGGCGGGTGCTGGTATTTTCCCTGCACCGACAGTACTGGCCGACGAGATTCGCAGCCAATATGAAGCTGAAATCATCGGCCGCGCCGACAGCGTCGCAGCAAAATATTACGCCATCTCCATCGAACGCAAACTGACCCATCCGGCCGTCGTGGCGATCAGCGAAGCAGCGAAGACGGAACTGTTCGTCGACGACAAGCGCTAGCCCCTGTCTCGTCTCAAGCGGATCGCTCGCCGCAATCGCCCACGACGAAGACAAAGATAGATGCGGTCAAGCCCGGCGAGCGCCTTTGCGAGAGGGTTGGGCGTGCGCTCGTCTTCCGGTCACCATCCCGATCAGTCCGGCGATGGTGCAATGGCTTTCGACCGGATGCCGGAGGAACAAGTTGTCATGGACGAGGTAGCGATTGGCGCGACCTTCACGCATGCGGCTGAGATACCCTGCCTCCTCCAATTCGGCGACGATGCGCTGCACGGCGCGCTCCGTGATGCCGACCCGGACTGCAACCTCGCGCATTCTCGCTGCCGGCTTCTCGACCAGGCAGAGCAGCACATGGGCGTGGTTGGTCAGAAAGGTCCAGCTGGCAGAGGAGGTATCAGATTTGGAGTTTGCCATTGCCTGCATCCGCGAGAGCCCCTATAAGGAAAGTGCGAAACTGATTTCGTGTCTTTTATATCGTGTTATGAAGTTCGTATGTAGGGGCAATAACGGTTAATCATGTCCTGGTCACCCGTGTCCGGAAGGCGATGGCGCGACCTGACCGGGTCATACCGCCAGACGCATACGAACCGCCCGACGCCAGAGGGGCAATCAAGGAGTGCTGCCGGTGTCAGACTTCGCCAACTGCTTCTTGCTCCTGGTCCGGTCCAGTGATGACGTTCCCCGCGCTTGCCGGGAGGCGGGAGAGTTTCTGGCATTTCAGCGCGCGCGGCTCCCGACAGTGCATGCGCAACAGGACCGGCGGTTGGTCGGAGTATGGATAGACCCCGTGATGGTGGACGCGCTGCCTGAAATATGCGGCGTGGGCTTGGCTTCTCGCGCGTGCCAATTCCAGATTCGCGAAAGCGTCGGCGTGAGTGGAATATGGTGCCTGTGCTGGGTTGATGCTGATCATGCAAGGAAATCATCCGACCTCGTTACGACACGCAAAACACTGGTGTCAGCCCTGATCGAGGAGCAGGCGCCACACCAACAGCCCAGGACTCTGCAGTTTATTCCTGTCTTCGATGCGGACGACAACTGCCGTTCTGCTTTGCTTCATACCGAGCGGCTGCGAGAGTTGTTCCCGGGCCTGATCGGTCAACCCTTGACGTGGAACACAGCGACTGGAGCGTGGGAGGCGCTCACTGGACCTGCCGAACGCGACCGAGCACTTTGAATTCCTTTCTCACATCTTGACCAGCATACAATAGGAAGCGTCCTTGTGGATACGTTGCTCCAGCTTGCCATCGGCAACCTCCTGTCACCGATGGTGCTGTTCTTCGCCTTAGGTGTCGCCGCCGGCTGGCTCAAATCCGATCTCGCCATCCCCGAGCCAATCAGCAAGGGCCTGTCGCTCTACCTGATGCTGGCGATCGGCTTCAAGGGCGGCGTTGAGCTCGCTACCAACGGCGTGGCCGGCACAGTCGCGGTCGCGATGGCCCTGGCGCTCGTGCTCAGTTTCAGCCTGCCTGTTCTTGCTTATGCCTTGCTCCGCACCGCTACACGGCTCGATATTCCGAACGCGGCCGCCGTCGCGGCGCACTACGGTTCCGTCAGCATTGTGACCTTCGTCGCGGCGACCGGCTTTCTGGGATACCGTGCCATACCTTACGAGGGCTACGTGGTGGCAATGCTCGCCCTCATGGAGACGCCGGCCATCGTGACCGGCCTTCTACTTGCTCGTCGCTCTAGCGCCGCCGCGCCGACCACGTCGAGCGCGCCTTTCTTTTCGAGAGAAGTCGCCCGCGAGGTGTTCCTGAGCGGCGGCGTCGTGTTGCTCGGCGGCAGTCTGGCGATCGGCTGGATCACTGGTGACAATGGCATGACCGTTATGGCGCCGGCCATCGTCGATCCGTTCAAGGCCGTGCTTGCCGTCTTCCTTCTCGACATGGGCTTGCTTGTCGGACGCCGACTGCACGACTTCAGAGCGGTGGGCTGGCCGGTGGTGGCGTTCGGCCTTTATATGCCTCTCATCGGAGCCTTAATCGGGCTGTTCGCATCCCATGCCATCGGCCTCTCTCTCGGCGGCATGACGCTTGTCGCCGTGCTCGCGGCCAGCGCTTCCTATATCGTGGTTCCCGCGGCGATGCGCCTCTCATTGCCGCAGGCCAATCCGGCGATCTATGTCCCCCTGTCCTTGGCCGTAACGTTCCCGTTCAACCTGATCGTCGGAATCCCACTCTACCACGCGGCCGCACAATGGATTGCAGGCATGTGAAGCAAGAGGAACATCCCTATGGTGCAGCTCTACCGGAAGAAGAGGATCGATATTGTCGTGGAGGCCGCGCGCGCCCGCGCGATCATCGAGATGATCGAGGCGGTCGGCGCCAAGGGCTACACCATCGTGCCCGACGTCTCCGGCCGCGGCAACCGCGGCGTCCGAGATGAAGGACATCTCTCGGACGTGTTCCGCAACATGCTCATCATCGTCATCGTTGCCGAAGAGATCGCGAACCTGATCGTCGAACAATCGCAGCCGCTCCTCGAAAACTACGCCGGAATCGTGGTGGTTTCCGACGTCGAGGTTATTCGCGACGAGCATTTCTAAGCAAGCAGTGGCAGGGCATCCCTTCCAAATGCGCCACGTCTGACCACTCAAGTGGATGGTAGGCCGTTCGCGGCAAGCACCTCTCCGGCAAGATAGAGCGAACCGGTGATGAGGATTCGCGGTGCCGGATCGAGGCCAAGCGCGGTGATGGCGGCAATCGCTTCCGCGATGCTGTCGCGGGTCTCCGCCGAAATGCCGATGCCGCGAGCTATATGCGCGATCTCCTCGCTTGGCAAAGCCGTGTCCTGCCGGACTGTCACTGCGATGACGGTACGGGTAAGGCCGGCGAAGTTCATGAGAAAGCCTTGGCAGTCCTTGTTCGCGAGCATGCCGACGACGAGTATGAGCGGCCGCGAGACGCGCCTATCAAGATCGGCCAGAGCGTTCGCCACCGCAAGGCCGCCGTCAGGGTTGTGGCCGCCATCCAGCCATAGTTCAGCGCCTTCCGGCGCGAGTTCTACGAGCCGGCCACGGGCGAGGCGCTGCATGCGAGCTGGCCATTCGACGCTGGTGAGCCCCTGCTCAATGGCTGTGTCCGGAATCCTGAGCGCATGAATGCAGCGTAGCGTTGCTATCGCCGTGCCTGCGTTATCGAGCTGATGACGGCCAACCAGACGCGGCGCAGGCAGCTCCATGATTCCGTTGCCGTCCCGAAAGACCATGCGGTCGCGATCAGGCGTCGCTCTCCAGTGCTTGCCACCAATCCGCAGCGGCGTGCGGAGACGCTCGGCGTGTCGTTCGATCACCGTGAGCGCCTGCTGCGACTGCGGTGCGATTATCGCCGGCACACCGCGTTTGAGAATGCCCGATTTCTCCGCCGCGATCAGCTCGATCGTATCGCCCAGAAATTCGTGATGGTCATGCGAGACAGAAGTGATTACGGTCGCGAGCGCGCAGTCGACCACGTTCGTCGCGTCGAGCCGTCCACCCAGGCCTACTTCAAGCAGAAGCACATCGGCGGGATTGCGTGCAAAGAGCAGAAAAGCCGCCGCCGTGGTGATCTCAAAGAAGGTGATCGGATCGCCGGCATTCAAGCGTTCGCAGGTCGCAAGGGCATCCGCCAGTTCGTCATCCTCAACCAGCACGCTGCCACCCAGCCGTGCAAGACGGACGCGCTCGTTGAAGCGAACCAGATGCGGCGAGGTGTAAACATGTACGCCGAACCCAGCCGCTTCCAAGATCGCACGCAGAAATGCAACGGTCGAACCCTTGCCGTTGGTGCCGGCAACATGAATCACCGGCGGCAGGCGGCGCTCAGGATGGCCAAGCCGGCCAAGAAGGCACCACATGCGGTCGAGCGAGAGATCGATCCGCTTGGGATGGAGCGCGAGCAAGCGCGCAAGGACGACATCAACTGCAACCACTCTGAATCACACTCGCCCGCCAATTAACGAATTAACAGGTCCTGAGCCTAGCGCGAATTCTTCATTGACCTTGACCAAGTGAGAAACCTGGCTCCCCATCAAAATTGTAAAGATGCTCAGTCTTGATGAAGTCGACACCCGTATAGGTGAGATTCTTGAGCAGTTCCACGATCATCGCTTTGTTGAATTGCTTGCTCGGCCGCGCGAGATAGCGACAGCGCCAGTGGTCGGTGCAGAAGGTCTCGGGCAGACCATCCGGCCAGACCTTGACGCCCCGATTGGTAATCATGGTGAGCGCGAACAATTCGTTGGTCGCCGCCTGCATATCGCGGGCGAGTTCGTCCACGGGCTTGGTTGCATGGACGAAGACGTCTATCCCGACCAATTCCTTCTTAGCCGGCTTCTTTGGCCGGGCCTGCGGCACGGCGAAAGGCTTTGACGCAGCGCCAGGCGCGACACTGCGCAACGTCTTCGGCGTATGGTCAAGCCGCTCGATCACGGCCTCGGCAAAGGCTGCTGTGCCGACCTTCTGCTTGGATACGCCTTCCTTGAAAACATCATAGGTATGAATGCCGTCTTCGATCGTCTTGAGCCAGGCATTGTGCACGCGTCTGGCCACCTCGGTTTGGCCGATATGCGCCAGCATCATGACACCGGCTAAGAGAAGGCCGGAGGGGTTGGCCACATCCTGGCCGGCTCGCCGCGGTGCGCTGCCGTGGATCGCTTCAAACATGGCGCATTGCTCGCCGATGTTGGCCGACGGCGCGAGGCCGACGGAGCCTGCGATCTGGGCGGCTACATCGCTCAGAACATCGCCATAGAGATTGGGCATAACGATCACGTCGAAGGCCTGCGGCGTATCCGCCAGTTTCGCTGCGCCGATGTCGACGATCCAGTGCTCGTTCTCGATACCGGGATAGTCAGCGGCGATTTCGTCGAAGACCGTGTGGAACAGGCCGTCGGTCATCTTCATGATGTTGTCTTTCGTGAAGCAGGTGACCTTCCGGCGGCCGTGCGCGCGCGCGTACTCGAAAGCGTACCGGACGATCTTCTCGCAACCCGGCCGCGAGATCAGCTTCAGGCACTGGTAGACCTCGTCGGTCTGCCGATGCTCGATGCCCGCATATAGATCCTCCTCATTCTCGCGAATGATGACCACATCCATGCCGGGATGCTTCGTCGCGATAAAGGGTTGATAGGCGACGCAGGGCCGGACGTTGGCGAACAGGCCGAGGGTCTTGCGCACCGTCACGTTGAGGCTCTTGTAGCCGCCGCCCTGCGGCGTCGTGATCGGCGCCTTGTAGAAGACCCTGGTGCGCCGCAGGCTATCCCAGGCTTCCGGTCCGATCCCGGAGGTGTTGCCTGAAAGATAGAGGCGCTCTCCGATATCGATCGGTTCGATGGCGATGTTCGCGCCGGCCCGAATCAGGACCTTGAGGCTGGCTTTCATGATCTCCGGCCCGATGCCGTCACCGAAGGCGACTGTGACCGGAACGGCGCCATGCCTCCCGGACGGGTTCTCCAAGTCGGTAAGGCCTTCCAACATGAGCCGAGTGCTCATCATCGATCCCTCCTAGTGCGTCTCTGAACGAAGGCAGGATAGAGACCAAGGATGAATTGTTGAAATTGATTGTTCTCGACGCTAAGATTGCGATCGTCAATGACATCATGGATGCGTGCATGAATATCCATCCCGACCTCTTGCGCGCTTTCGTGACCGTTGTGGAATGCGGAGGGTTCTCGCGGGCCGCCGAGCGGCTGCGGCGCGGCCAGTCGGCCATCTCGCTGCAAATGAAGCGTTTGGAGGACAGCCTCGGGGCGAAGCTGCTCGAACGGACTCCCCGACACCTGTCGCTGACAAGCGAGGGAGAGTTGCTGCTGGACCACGCCCGGCGCCTGTTGCGCCTCAACGACGAGTTGGTCGGGCGCTTTACCGAGCGCGAACTTTCCGGCGTCGTTCGCCTCGGAGCGCCAGAGGACTTCGCGACCAGCCACCTGCCGAGCGTGCTGGCCAAGTTCGCGCGCGCCCATCCCCGGGTTGCCCTGGAAGTGACCTGCGAGTTGACGCTCGAGGTATTCGAGCGCTTCCGGGCTGGCGGTCTCGAGATCGCGCTGGTCAAACGGGAGCCCTCAGGCGCGATGGGCGGCATCCGCGTGTGGCGGGAACCGCTGGTCTGGGTCGCCGCCGACCGGCAGATCGCAGAGACAGAGGGCCCGCTTCCGCTCATCGTCTCGCCGCGGCCGTGCGTCTACCGCAAGCGGGCAACCGATACGCTCGACACGATGGGGCGCCTTTGGCGTGTCGCCTATACGTGCGGCTCCTTGGCCGGCACGCACGCAGCCGTTCGTGCGGGCCTCGGCATCACCGTGTTGCCAAAGGAGATGGTGCCAACGGATCTCGCCATTCTCAACGATGAAGCTCTTGGACTTCCCGACCTGAAGGACACGGAGATGGCGCTGATCGAGGCACCTGACCTGAACCCCGCTGCTGCCCGGCTGCGAGACACGATCGTTCGAGAGCTTGAACATTGAGGCGTGCTTCACTTTGATGGCCAGTCGCACCCGTAACGCGATGTCATGGATTCGTTGATCGTCTTCTCAAGAGTCCGCACTTGGGCTACTGTACATTTGGGGTGGTGCACTGCGCTGAAGCGTAGATCAGTACCTACCCCTAATCTCGCGACAGGCGGGGGAGGAGCCAACGATGAATTTCTCGGGCAGGAACCTCTGGTTAGGTTTGATCGCCTTAGCCGTGGTGTTGATCGTGATCGGCTATGCCACCGGCTGGTTCGGCTTCGGTGGCTCACCGCAACCCGCGCCGCCGCAATAAGAACCCGCTTCGAACCTTGGCAGATGCCGTTTGGCAACGGCCGTCGTCATTGATCGAGAAGTTTCTCTTTGCCATTAAGTGCGGCCTGAGCGTCCAGTAGTTCGTCGCGACCGATACCCGCCTCAACGTGCGGATGCAGCGCGTGCACCTCTCGTATTTTCCGGAAGACCAGTTGAAGTAGATCCTCTTGTAGGGGCAGGCGGACACGCACATGCGTCAGCCGCGGCACTTATGCTGGTCTATGAGGACGACACCGTCCTCCTCGCGCTTGTAGATCTCGGTTTCGTCGTTCTCAGCCCACCATCTGCGATCGGTCGTAGTGGCTTTGCGGAGTTTCGGATGCCGGCGGACGCTGCCGCGAGTGCGCGGCTCGAATATCATAGCGCCCCAGCGGAAATGTAGTTATCAATTTCATCAACGCTGGGGCGGCACCTCGTGGGAGGACGATCGGATGCACATGCGTATGGCATCGCATCGTAGGGTTAGCGGTCGCAGCCTAGCGTAGGTGGCGCACCCGGCACGATTCGAACGTGCGGCCTCCACCTTCGGAGGGTGGCGCTCTATCCAGCTGAGCTACGGGTGCATCAAGTGCGCTACTAACGCGGCGACCTCGCGTCGGTCAATCGACGTAGACCAGACATTATCCCAGTTCGATCGATCACGCGCAACCGAGATCCCCATTCTCACCGCAAAAACCATCACGCGCGTAACTCTTGCTCGAACGGTATGCCATCGCGCGAAGGAATGCCGGCAGCAGACAAGCATCGCACAGAAGCGAATGTCTGAGCTTGCGCGTTTCGCTCGCACGTCTCACGCGCGCTACGCCGCAGCACGCCAGACTACGTCTCACGCTGCTTCCGTGGTGCTTCCGCGACGGATTCGGGCGCGGCGAGAACAAAAAACGATCTTGCTAAGTGCCCGGAAATATGAGAGAAAATGGCGCACCCGACACGATTCGAACGTGTGACCTTTGCCTTCGGAGGGCAACGCTCTATCCAGCTGAGCTACGGGTGCGGCGCATTCCATTTAGCCGATTGGTCCCGTGCGGGCAACGGCTGGCATGAGATTGAAAGCCCCGGTTTGGAGCACACTAGGCGGGTCTGCCGCAGGTATCCGGCCCTTCAGCCCTCAACCCTGAACTGAAGCCCGGCATTGTCCTCCAGCCGCTTGATCAGGCGATCGCCCAATGCCGCGCCCGGCGTCCAGATGCCGCCCGCCACATCCTGTGCGTCGCGCACCAGACAGACGGCGCACTCGGCGATCATCTTGGAGGTCGATCCGTAGCCAGGATCGCGGTCGCCCTTGACCGAAGCGTGGACCTGCCGGCCGTCCAGCGACACGCCGACGAACAGGATATCGTACAGGCCCGTCTCGCGCTCTTCCTTTGAGGGGCCTTCGCCGGGCTTCGGTCCGCCGGGTCCGCCCATCGCGGCGTTGGCAGCGACGATGGCCCTGGCGGTGGCTTCGCCCTTCTCGCCGGGACCGGCCAGCATCATCTCGTCGTAGACGAAGTCCTTGCCATACGGGAAGCCCATCAGGAGATTCGAGCGGTGCACGTTGCGGGTGTTGATCGTCGCCATCACGAACGGCGCGACCCACATGTCGAGCTCATCGTCGAGGAGCGGCTTGTTGCCTGGCGGCTGTTTCGGGCCCTCGAAGCCCGGTGTCAGCGCGAACGGATTCTTGAGCAGCGGCACGATGCTGAGATCCTTGGCTGCGGCCGCGTAAGTGGCTTTCAGGCTTGCCGCCGTGCCGCCGGAGAATGTGCCCTTCATCCTGCGCACGCGGCCCTTCACCCGGTGCACGGTCGCCCCAAATTTTTTCTTCGCCGCGTTTTGCAGGAAGAGCACGCCGAGTTCGAACGGGATCGAATCGAACCCACACGAGAACAGGATGCGGGCGCCGGTGGATTGCGCCTTTGCGTGATGGGCGTCGATCATCTGGCGCATCCATGCCGGCTCGCCGCAGAGATCGAGATAGTCGGTGCCGGATGCGGCGCAGGCCGCGACCAGCTCGGACCCGTAAAGCTGATAGGGGCCGACGGTTGTGAGAACCGCCTTGGTCTGGCCGACAAGCGCCTTGAGCGACGCGGGATCGCTCGCGTCGGCTTCGATCAGCGGCGTGTCCTTCGGTGCGCCGATCTCGTCGCGAACCGCCGCGAGCTTGTCGCGGCTGCGGCCTGCCATCGCCCATTTGAGATTGCTTCCGGGGCCATAGTGCGCGGCGAGATATTCCGCGACGAGCCGGCCGGTAAAACCGCTTGCGCCATAAACCACGACATCGAATTTCGGTTGGGTCATCGCGATATCCTCTTCTCGTGTCTCGGGCGTGTCCCGCTTACGCCAGCAATTTCCTCAGTTCCGCCTTTGCCACCTTTTCAAGCGTCGAACGCGGCATGTCTTCGACCAGATGGACCTCGCGCGGCACCTTGAAGTCGGCCAGCGCGTTCTTGCAGGCGCTCAGAATATCATCCTGCAGCGTGGGCGGTGCAGTTTTGAGGCCGCTGGTTGGAATGACGAACACCACCGGCACCTCATCCAGCATCGGATGCTTCTTGGCAACCACTGCCGCCTCGCGCACACCCGCGACCGTCATGACGACCTGTTCGATCTCGGAGGCGGCAACATTCTCACCGCCGACCTTCAGCATGTCCTTGGCGCGGTCGCCGAACCGCAGGAAACCGTTTTCCAGCAGCTTCACGCGGTCGCCGGTGATGAAATAGCCGTGCTCGTCGAAGCTCGCGCGCGTGGCCTTCTCGTTGTGCAGATATTCCTTGAACAGCGAGAGACCGGGAACGCCGCGGATCAGAAGATCGCCAGTGCCGCCAACTTGCGTCGGTGCGCCGTTCTCGTCGACAACGCGGATGTCGTATTCCGGCGCGGCGCGGCCGATGGCGAGCGGAATGTTGGGCTGGTTGGGTTCGCCAACAATGCCGTGGGTGATGGTTTCGGTCATGCCCCACCAGCCGATGGTCTTGACGCCGAAGATCGCATCGGTCGGTGGTTCGCAGACCGCGCTGCCCCACAACCGGAAGTGATGCGCTTTGGGCGCATCGTGCTCCATCAGCGCCTTGACACAGAACGGCACCAGAGATGTCCAGGTGCAGCGGTGCTCCAGCGCGGTCGTCCAGAACCGGCTGGCCGAGAAGCGCGGCTGGATCACGGCGGTACCGCCGACCCACAGTGTCGACAGCATGGAATAGGCCAGCGCATTGGTGTGAAACAGCGGCAGATAGATATGGTGAATGTCCTCGGGCCGCAAGTCCTGATGCACGGCGTTGATCTTCGCGCCCCACAGCGCGTTAGCGTGGGTCCACAACACCGCCTTCGGCCGCGATGTGGTGCCGGAGGTGTATTGCACGCTGCATGGCGCGTAAGGATCGGCGGGACGGCGCGGCCGGCCCGCGCTGTTTGCGAACAGCGCTTCGAAGCTCTCGCTCTTCGGCGGCTTGTATCCTTGCGCAGGCGCTGCGCCCGCGTCGTGAGACGTCACGGCGAGCCACCGCAGGTTGCGGCAGTTTGCTGCAATCAATTCGGCATAGGCCGGTTGGGTGATGGCCGCGACTGCGCCGCAGTGACCCGCGAAATACTCCATCTCGCTAGGGGCGGAGCGGGTGTTGGTGGTGACGGCGATGGCGCCGAGTTCGACGCAGGCGAACCACGCCAGCAGCATCTCGATGCAGTTGTCGAGATGGATCAGAACGCATTCGCCGGGCTTGATGCCGCGTTTCGCGAGACCCGCAGCCAGCGCGCCGGCGCGGTCGTGGAACTCGCCGTAGGTCCAGGGACGCGACGGCGCGTCGAACGGCGCCCAGATCAGAAACGGATGGTCGCGCCGCGTCTCGGCGCGCAGTCGCAACAGCCACGGCACATCCAGTCCGGCGAAGGGGCCGACATGACCCGGCAAGAACTGGTGAGGTGCGTGATCAGTCTTAGGCATGTTTTCTCCCGGTCCCGCTTTTCCGTTGCGGGTTGCCTATGGCTTGAATGGCGGGGTGAGCGGAGTCAACTGTTTGGCATCCGCTGCCGCGTCGTGAACTTGTCGCAAATCCTTCGGCTCACAGTCAATTTGCGCGGGCACTCTTCGTCGTGATTCGGCGAAGGATGAACGATGGCGGTGACGGTTCGCGACAGCAGGAGTTCGACGCGGCGTCAGTTCCTCACGCGGTCGGCATCGACGGTCGCACTGGCGGGACTCGGCGGCATCGCCAGACCTTATCTTAGCCGCGCCGCCGATCGCCCCCAAATTGCATGCGGGCTTCAGTCGGGCGATGTTTCGGCCGATTCCGCCGTGGTCTGGGCCCGCGCAAACAGGCCGGCGCGGATGCAGGTGGATTTCTCAACGGTCGAGAGTTTCAAGACGATCTTTCACGCGATGTCGATCGATGCGCTGCCAGACGATGATTTCACGGCGAAGCTGCTGATCGAAGATCTGCCGGCGGGACAGGACATTTTCTATCGCGTTCAATTTCATGACATTCAGGAGCCGGCGATATCCGGAGAAACGCAGGCCGGTCATTTCCGGACGGCGCCTGTTGACCGACGCTCGGTATCGTTCGTCTGGTCTGGCGATACAGCGGGTCAAGGTTGGGGTATCGATCCATCCCGTGGCGGCATGCGTACCTACAAGACGATGCTCGACAATCGACCGGACTTTTTCATTCATTCCGGCGACAGCATCTATGCCGATTGTCCGATCGAGAGGGAGCTGAAGCTGTCAGATGGCGGGATCTGGCGCAACGTCGTGACCGAGGAGAAGTCCGCCGTCGCGCAAACGCTGGCGCAATTTCGCGGAAACTATAAATACAATCTGCTGGATGAAAATGTGCGCGCGTTCAACGCGGAGATTCCCATTCTCGCGCAGTGGGACGATCATGAAGTCACCAATGATTGGTCGCCGGATGGCACGGTGGACGCCGCGGGGTATTCGAAGGACGGAGCGTCACGGCTGGTGGCGCGCGCCTGCCGTGCGTTTCACGAGTACATGCCGATCCGGCAACTCTCGGCGCAACCCGACCGGGTCTATCGCAAGGTGGCTTACGGGCCGCTGCTGGATGTCTTTCTGATCGATATGCGCAGCTATCGCGATTCGACATGGAACAAACGCGACGATCGGAGCGATGCATGCCTGCTCGGAGCGGCTCAAATGGCATGGCTCAAGCGATCCCTCGCCGGTTCAAACGCGACATGGAAAGTCATTGCCGCGGATATGCCGATCGGGTTGGTCAGTGAGGACGCCATTGCCTTAGGCGACGGGCCGCCCGAGCGACGCGAAAGCGAGATCGCCGATCTGCTGTCTTTTATCAAGCATGCCGGTGTCAGGAACACGGTCTGGCTGACGGCCGACATGCACTATACGGCTGCGCACTATTATGATCCTAACCGGGCGGTGTTTCAGGAATTCGAGGCGTTCTGGGAGTTTGTATCCGGTCCGCTTCATGCTGGGACGTGGGGGCCGGCACCGCTCGACAACACGTTCGGCCCGGCAGCGGTGTTTCAAAAGGGCTGCAGCGCGGAGCAGGGTGAAAACCTGGCACCCTGTTACGGGCTGCAATTTTTCGGCCGTGTCGATATTGACGGAGACTCCCGGATCATGACCGTCACGCTGAAGGACGTCGACGACCGAGATCTCTGGTCAGTCCAGATCGAGCCGCAGCCGGATGCGAGATCGGGAAAATCCTGACTGAGGGTTACTGGTTGAAAATGCTGGCTCGCCGCAAACAGAGGCGAACTTCGGATTCAGGACACGAGCGTCACGCGCAATCCGTCCTTGGGTTTCGGGATCGGCCACATTTGCCACGACGGCACATAGCCCGGCTCCAGGGTGACCTTGAGATTCTGCAGGAAATGAAACGCGAAACATTTGGCCTGCATGTAGGCGAAGTGTAGCCCGATGCACATGTGCGCGCCGCCGCTGAACGGAATGTAAGCGAAGCGATGGCGCGCGCGCTGCGCTTCGTCGGTGAAGCGCAGCGGATCGAATGTTTCGGGATCGGACCAGTGCTCGCTCATGTGGTGGGTGAACAGCGGATTCATGCTGACCAGCGTGCCGGCTGGAATATCGTAGCCCTTGAAGCTGAAGTCCCGCGTCGCGCGGCGCGGGATCGACGGCACCGGCGGCTTCATCCGCATCGCTTCCTTGAACGCCATTTCGGTGAGCGGCATGGCGTCGAGTTTCTCGAACGGCAGCGGCGCGCCGGGCTCGATCCCGAGCGACGAGATTTCGTCGCGCAATCTCATTTGCCACTCTGGATGCGCCGCCAGCATCGCGACGAACGATGTCAGTGATGATGTGAGCGTGTCGTGCGCCGCCATGATCAGAAAACTCATGTGGTCGACGATATCCTGCGTCGACAGCAGCGCGCCGTCTTCGTGGGTCGCGTGGCAGAGCTGCGAAAACAGGTCGTCGCCGCCGTTTTTGCGCCGCAGGGGAATCTGCTGCGAGAAATAGGCGACGATGCGCTGGCGCCCCTTGACGCCGCGCGCCATCTGGGTGCCGGGCCATGGCTGGCGCACAACTGCGACAGAAGCAGCGATCATGTCGACAAAGGAACGCGTAACCTCCTCGACATCAGGGCCGATATGGGTGCCGAGAAACGACGTGGCGGCGAGATCGAGCGTCAGTTGCTTCATGGCCGGATAGAACAGCATAGGGCCGGGCGCTGCGCGCCACTCGCTGACCCGCGACGCGATTCCGTCGTCGAGTTGCGCGAGATAGTTCTTCATCGGTCCCGACTTGAACGCGACCGACATGGCGCGGCGATGCAACCGGTGCTCCTCGAAATCGAGCAGCATCAGCCCGCGCGGAAACAGCCGCCCGAGGATCGTTTCCCATCCGTTGGTCGATGAAAACAGCTTGGTCTGGTCGAGCAGCATGAATTCGTTGGCCTCGGGGCCGAGCAGTGAGACGCTGGTTTCGCCGAGAACCCGCGAGCGATAGACGAGGCCATACTTGCGCGCCATCGCATCGACTTCGCCTTTCGGATCGGCGAGGACGTTGAGCGTTCGCCCGACGAGCGGCCAGCCTTCGTCGCCGGGAATGTGAGCAAGCTTGCTGCGGTCCACCATGACAGGCGGCTTGACCGCGGCCGGTGATGTCAGGCTTTGCATCGACATGGCGTTTCCCCGGAGTGGCTGCCGGAATTATCGCCGAGTTGGCGGATGCCGACAACTCCGATCGGAGCTGGATGCGACAGTTGTGATGCTGCGGTGCATTGAACCTTTAAGCCGGAAATGCCGATGGATTAAGTGGAATCCGCTGCCGCTTTCGCCAGCGCCTCGATGCGTTTGCGGAATGATCGCGGCGATTCCGCAAACACCCGCCCGGCCAGCGACCGCGCGCGGCCGAGGTGAAACTGTTGCCGGTTGTCGATCTGCGGCGTCAGGCGTGAGCGCCAGTGCGCCAGCGGCTGTCTCGGTTGTATCAACCCGCGGAAAGCGACGAGATCGTTACTCCTGCCAAGCTGCGTACGTAGCTTCTGTACTTCGTCGATGAAGGTGTTCCACATCTTCGGCCACAGCGGCGCAATGAGGTCGAGCTGATAGCGGAAAGCCACAACGGCCTTGCGGAAATCATGAACCTCCTCCGGATTGGCAATGTCCCATTCGTGCGGGCGCCGCCGGCGGGCACGGCGATAGGATTTTGCGAGCGCGGTCACGATGTCGTCGAAGTGGATTCGCTCAAGCGGCCAGTTTGCTGCACAGGTAGACGCCCGGGCAAGGCCGGCGCGCAGGTGTTGAATGGCTTCCGGATGAAGCTGCTCGGCCTCCAGGGTCTTTCGCGCATCTTCAAGCCGCTGGGTGAGGGTGGCCTTGGTTCTTTCCGAGAGCGGCGGCGTCTCGGCATCTTTCGGCATTGTGACGTCGGCCAGTGCATCGAGAGCGGTCTGGGCGTCGCGGCTACGGCCGAACTCGCGGGCGAGGTGGCTTGCCTCGTGGCGCAGAACCACGGTCTCCTCGCCAATCGAGTCCTCGATCAACCGCAACAAGGCTTTCCAGCGCTTGAGCGCGACGCGTAACTCATGAATGGTTGTGCTGGTTTCCTCGCTGTCGAGCTTTTCTTGCGCAGCCCGCGCCATAGCGAGGGTGTCATCCGCGACATCGCGCAGCGAATGGTCATTTGGCTCAGCTTGGGGGCCGACCATCATCGATGTCTGTCCAGAACCAGCTCGCGTCAAATTTACAGCTTCTCCGCACCGGTGGAAGTGGTCCATCCAGTCATATTGCAAATGCGGGATGTTGTAATATTGGCGAACCGGCCAACAGACAGCGGCTTGGCGCACAGAAATCTGTGCCCTGCAACATCATGCGGGCACGATGGTCTTTCCAATCGGCCACAGCGCGATGGCGCCGAGCTTCAAATGCGCCCAGGCGAACGGAATCCCGATGATCGTAATGGCCAGCAGGAGCGCCGTGAAGAGATGGCCGAGCGCCAGCCACCATCCGGCCAGGATGAGCCAGATCAGATTGCCGATAAACCCGAAAATGCCGGTGCCGAAGTCACGCTCGCCGATATAGATCTCGCGCGAGACGGCCTTCTGGCCGAACGGAAACAGCGTGTAGATGGCGATATTCCAGGCGCCGCGCGCCCATGGAATGCCGATGATGGTAATCGCCATAATGACGGCGGCGACGGCCCAGCCGAGCGCCATCCAGAAACCGCCGAGCACGACCCACAGAACATTGAGCATAAAGGAGACAGGCGACATCGGAACTCCTGCGTTGGCACGGATTTGATCCAGCGTAGCACTTTCCCGGCGACGTGGCTGGAAAACAACGTGTGACACGTTGGAGATAGCCAATCCGGTTGCGATGCCCGTATAGAGGGACACCAAGGAGATTCGAAATGCTGAAAATCAATTTGGCGGCCGGTCTCGCCATAGCCGCGGTTGCGGCACTGGTGATCATACCCAGCTCGCCAGCTCACGCCTGGCGAGGGGATGCGCCGTTCTGCTCGGAAAATTACGGGCGCACCGGACTGGGCAGGGTGTGCGACTATTACACCTACGAACAATGCCAGGCCGCCACCAGCGGTGTTGGCGGGTCGTGCCATGTGAATGCATGGTATCAGCCTCGCCAGTATTATGATCCCGCTCCGCGCCGCTATCGCAAACCCAAGCACAAGCATCATCGCTGACGCTGGTCCGGCGACCGGCTCAGTCACCCTGGCGATCGGCGCGGTGTTCCCGCGCCGATTTTGTTTGCGGCAAGCATGAACCCGTCTTGCTGATGGCTCGTATTTTTGGAACGCTGGCCTGATACAAGTCACGCCCGAGCAAACGGCAACGCCATGGTTATGAACGTATCGCAAGAGCAGAGTGCAGCGGACATTGGCGGCCGGGACGATTTCTACAGCGCCATGCCGGTGTTTCGCGGCTTCGCTAATTTGATGGACCCGTCGCTGTACCGGCCGGTGCCGAATGGCTGGCTGATCGGCGTCGCCGACATCGTGCAATCCACCAAGGCGATCGCGGACAATCGCTACAAGGCGGTGAACATGGCTGGTGCGGCGGTGATCGCATCGGTGACCAATGCACTCGACGGCCGCGATTTTCCGTTTGCCTTCGGCGGCGATGGCGCGAGCTTCGCGATATCGCCGCGGGACATCGACATGGCGCGCGAAGCGCTGGCGGCGACCGCAACCTGGGTGAAGGAAGATCTCGATCTGTCGCTGCGTGTCGCACTGGTGCCGATCGAGGCCATTCGCGCGCAGGGTCTCGATGTGCGCGTGGCGCGCTATGCGGCGTCGCCGCACGTGTCCTACGCGATGTTTTCCGGGGGCGGACTGGCGTGGACGGAAGCCGCGATGAAGCGCGGCGAGTTCACCATACCGATGGCCTCGCCGGGTGCGCATCCCGATCTGACCGGACTCTCGTGCCGCTTTTCCGAAATGCCGGCGGAGCGTGGCCTCATTCTGTCGATGCTGATCGTGCCTGCATCTACGGACAGCGCGGCGTTCCGCCGCCTGATCGAAGACGTGGTGACACTGGTCGAGCGAAGTCCCGGTGCGGGACGGCCGGTGCCGTCATCAGGTCCGCGCATGCGCTGGCCGACACCGGGCGCGGATTTCGAGGCGCTGGCGCAGCGTGGCGGGCCGCTGTTCGTCCGGCGGCTCAGCGTTCATGCCTGGACGCTGTTCGCCTATCTGCTGTTTCGCCTCGATATTTCGGCTGGCGGCTTTGTGCCGCAGATCTACATGCAGCAGGTGGTCGAAAATTCGGATTTCCGGAAGTATGACGACGGCCTGCGCATGGTGCTCGATTGCAAGCCTGAACTGGCCGATGCGCTGGAAAGCCGTCTTGCCGCCGCCGCTGCCGCCGGCATCGCGCGTTACGGCCTGCACCGTCAGGATGCGGCGATGATGACATGCTTCACGCTGTCGGCGTCACGTCCGGACCATTTTCATTTCGTCGATGGCGCGCGGGGCGGTTACGCGTCCGCTGCCACTGCTCTCAAAGCCACACTGAACTAGCGCACATCCTCATCGATCGAATGCGATGGTGCGCTTGCACGAGGCCAGGCCGCATCTCGGAAGGTTTTGTTAACCGTCTCTCGTTGCGCAAGCGACACACTGGTGCATGTTTGTTTGATTGAACGAGAGCCTGCAATTGCTCGCTTGAATGGACTCATCTAACGTGCCGCGCAGCTTCATACGCTGCATGTGAGTGGGCTGCGTCGATCGGGGCGGTCCTGAATAAGACTGGAGCAAGCGTCCATGCGCCAATGCATCGGAGCTGTAACGATCCGGCGACAACTAGATGACATGCAGCGCGAGAGTCCGAATCAGGCTCGGCGATCGCCCGTCCGCAACAGCCGTTTCCTTCGTCTGCTCCTGATGAGCGTATCGGGAGTGGCCTTAACGGCTCTCTCCGCCGGATCGGCCGCGGCCCAGGTCGCATGGACCGGAACCACGAACAACGACTGGACGGTTGGGACCAACTGGTTAGGTGGCGTGGCGCCCGTCGCCGGCAACACGGTCGTTATTAATACGACTTCGCCCAACCCGACTGTCCTCGGCGTGGGTGGTCCCGCTGTTGGCACGACAGGTCAAATGATCGTCGGCAATACGACTGGATCGTTTGGTAATCTGACAATTCAGAACGGCAGCACGCTGACAAGCACCAGCGCCGGCTTCTTTCAGATCGGCGCCGATCCCGGGAGCAACGGCACAGTCACGGTGACCGGAGCCGGGTCGCAGTGGATTACATCCGGCTCCCAGCTCAGGGTCGGCGTCAGCGGCAATGGTGCGCTGAACATTCAGAACGGCGCTCAAGTTATCGCCCAAGGAGGGGTCGTTGTCGGGACCCTCGCGGGCGGCACGGGCACGCTCAACATCAACGGTGGCAGCACGCTCGAGACCAACAGCCTCGGACACGGCGCTGGTTCAACCGGCCAGGTCAATTTCGATAATGCCATTCTGCGAGCCAGGACAAATAACGCCATTGGCTTCGTCGGCGGATTTTCGCCAGGCACTCTCAATATTGCTGCGGGCGGCCTGACCGTTGACACCCAGGCTTTCACCGTGGGCGCGAGTTCCGGTTTTAGCGGCGTCGGCGGATTGACCAAGATCGGCGCCGGTACCCTCAATCTCCGGGCTCTCAATACTTACACCGGCGAGACCGTGATCCAGACAGGCACGCTTTCGCTTGCCAGTAGTGGCTCGATTGCCGCGTCAAGCCGGGTGGTAGCAAACGGAACCTTCAACATTTCCGGTATCACTGCGGCCGGTACAAACATCCAGAGCCTGGCGGGAAGCGGTGCCGTCGTGCTGGGCGCAAAGAATCTGACGATCACCAATGCGAACGATATGTTCGCGGGCATCATCGGCGGCACCGGCGGGCTGACGGTCAGCGGCGGGACGCAGACGCTGTCAGGCGCCAATAATTACACCGGCGCGACGACTGTGAACGGCGGCACGTTGCAGGCCGGTGCGGCAGGAGCATTCAGCGCTGCGTCGGCTTATGCGACGCTCGCCGGTGGCACGCTCAATCTCAACGGCTTCAATCAAACCATCGCTTCGTTGGATAACGCGGGCACCGTCAATCTCGGCGGCGCTCCGGGGACGACGCTGACCGTGGCTGGCAATTACATCGGCAGCGGCGGCGTTGTGAACCTGAACGCCGCGCTCGGCGGCGACGCGTCGGCGACTGACAGGCTCGTGGTCCAGGGCAACACGTCAGGCAGCTCAACCTTGCAGGTCACCAATGTCGGCGGCGGTGGCGCGCAGACCGTCGAAGGCATCAAGATCGTTGACGTTGTCGGCGCTTCGAACGGCATATTCGCGTTGCAAGGCGATTACGTCTTCCACGGTCAGCAAGCCGTGATCGGCGGCGCCTTTGCATATACGCTTCAGAAGAACGGGATCGCGACGCCCGGCGACGGCGACTGGTATCTGCGTTCCAGTCTGATCAATCCGCCGCCCGTCGTGCCGGCGGGCCCGATCTATCAGCCCGGCGTGCCGCTCTATGAGGCGTTTCCGCAGGTACTGCTCGCGCTGAACACCCTGCCGACCTTGCAGCAGCGTGTCGGCAATCGTTATCGCGATATCAATGCCGTCGGCACCGCAACGGCCCCGTCCGGTAGTGAGACCACGACGGAACCGAACGTATTCTGGGGCCGGACCGAAGGCTCCTATGGCAGCTTCAAACCGGACGGTTCGACCACCGTAAGCGGCGCCAACATCGGACAATGGAAAGCGCGCACCGGACTCGATGGCCTGCTTTACGCCAACCAGGACGGCACGCTGATCGGCGGCGTTACCGCACATTTCGGCACCGCTATCGCGGACGTGCGCTCCAAATACGGCGACGGCCGCATCAGCACCACCGGCACCGGCTTCGGCGGCACGCTGACCTGGTATGGCGAGAGCGGTTTCTATGTCGACGGCCAGACGCAAGCCACCTTCTTCAACAGCAACCTGCGATCCGATCTGGTCGGCCGCGAGATGGCGAACGGGATCGGCGGTTTCGGTTACGCGATGAGCGTGGAAACCGGCAAGCGGTTCGGTGTCACCGGGCCATGGTCGCTGACGCCGCAGGCGCAGCTTGTCTATTCGGCGGTCGGTTCAGACTTCCGCGACAACTTCGGTGCGCAGGTGACGCTGGGCCGCAGCGACAGCCTGAATGGCCGGCTCGGCATGGCGCTCAACCATCAGAAGACCTGGAGTGATAGCTCGGGCATCGTGCGCTCAGACGTCTACGGCATCGCGAATTTGCATTACGAATTTCTCAACGGCACGAGCGTCGATGTGGCTGGCACCGGCTTCGCAAGCGCTCAAGATCGGCTATGGGGGAGCATCGGCGGTGGCGGCACCTATAGCTGGGGCAACGGCCGCTATACAATCTTTGGCGAGATTTCCTACAACGCGAGCCTCGCCAATGGCGGAGATAATTCCAGCTATAAAGGCACGGGCGGCTTCCGCGCGATCTGGTAAGCGAACGCGCCGGTCGGCGGGTTCTGCGATTGCCACACTGAACTAAATCAGGTCGCGGTTCATATTTCCGGACATTGAAAAGACCTGCGGAAAGCTGCACCATCGTCGGACTTTTGTGGTGTTTCATATTGGCGGACGGTGTTTTGAGGACGATCGATTGCAGGGATGATCGTGGTGGCCGGATGCTTCGCAGTGTCTCGCTCGGCTTGCTCGTTGTTCTTGGCGCCTTCGATCTCGCCCGCGCCAGCGACGACGATGACGAAGAGCCAACCAAGGCAGGCTCAAAGCAGCCGAACATCTATCTGGGTTACAACACGCAATACACGAGCGTGCCGCCGAACACGCTCGCCATCGGGTTCAGGAATTTCGTTTCTCCGATTCCGGCAGCGGCGCAGGTCGTGACGCTGAACGCGCCGCTGACGGTGGATATCACCGACCGGTTCTCGCTGTATGGCGGCGTCAGCGCCAGCACGTCGCGCAGCGATGTCACGTCATGGTCGTCGATGACGCTCGACAGCTGGAACATCGGTTTCAACGCCGACGTCATTCAGCAGGACAGCAAGACGGTGACGGTGATTTCGACTCTCACGCGGTCGATCACCAGCGCCCCGGGGCTGGCCTCGACATCGAACCAGACGGTGGTCGAACTCGATTACGGACTCGATGAAGATCAGACCAGGGGTCTGCTGTTCGGGACGCGATTGACCGCCGTCTGGGTGGATTCGGGTCTTGCGAAAGTCGAGCCGGCGTTCGCCGGATATCTCGGCGGCTATTATCAGTGGCCGAACAACTGGAAGGTGTCCGCGCGGATGGGCGTTCAGACATTCGGCGGCGCTCAGATCGGCGCTGGCATCATCAGGGCCAAGGCGTTCACCCAGCCGTTGCTCAGGTTCGATCTGGAGCGGATGGATGACAACGATAACCGGCTGTTCGGCGCCTCGGTCGAGGTCGCATGGACACCCGAGCCGCTGGTCCAATTCACGTTGCGGACACCGCTTTATGCGATCCGGAATTGAGTGTCGGTCGTGAGCAAGGGATCAGGGAGGGAGCGAACATGGAAATCCATGGACAAAAACAGCGCCTCGATGTGAAGGGGTCGGACGTTTCGGGTTCGACCTTCGAGGACGTCAACATGTCGGGCTGCACCATGCACGACATCAATCTCAGTGGGCTCCGGATCGATTACACCAATCTGTCCGGCCTGCACGTTAACAACGCGAATATGGCCGGGGCCTGCCTCACGGACTGCCGGATCGAGGGAATGACCATCAACGGGATCAAGGTCGAGGACATGCTGGCCGCCTATGAGAAGCAGAAATAGACGGCCTCCCGAGCCCTCCTTCGACTTTAGGCTAAGTCCTCCCATTAAATGGAACTTTACCGAAACGGCGGCGTTTGGCCCTGTTGGCACAGGGTTATATTGAATGGCCTTTGAAAATACCGCTTTGCAGACATCGAACCGGTTCGATGCCTCCCTGACCCCGGACGGGCGTTACCGGCTTCTGGTGGAAGCGGTTACCGACTACGCCATTTACATGCTCGACCCGGAAGGACGGGTGACGAGCTGGAATCCGGGCGCGCAGCGCTTCAAGGGCTACACGCACGACGAGATCATCGGACGTCATTTCTCGCAGTTCTATGGCGAGGAGGATCGCAAGGCCGGGCTTCCGGCGCGCGCGCTTGAAATCTCGGCCCGCGAAGGCAAGTTCGAGAACGAAGGCTGGCGTATCCGCAAGGACGGCAGCCGGTTCTGGGCTCATGTGGTGATCGATCCGATCCGTTCGCCTGACGGCCGGCTCGTCGGCTTTGCCAAGATCACGCGCGACCTCACCGAGCGCAAGGCGGCCGAAGATCGTCTGCGGCAGAAGGAAGAACAGTTCCGGCTGCTGGTGCAGAGCGTGACCGACTACGCCCTCTATATGATCGACGCGGACGGCTATGTCAGCAGTTGGAATCAGGGCGCGGAACGCATCAAGCAATACCGTGCCGAGGAAATCATCGGTCAGCATTTCTCGAAATTCTATACCGAGGGCGACCGGCAGAAGGGCGAGCCGCAGAATGCGCTCGCTACCGCGCGGCGCGATGGACGTTTCGAGAAAGAGGGTTGGCGCGTGCGCAAGGACGGCACGCAGTTCTGGGCCAACGTTATCATCGATCCGATCCGCAATGTGAGCGGCGCCATCATCGGTTTCGCCAAGATCACGCGCGACATCACCGAACGCAGGGACACGCAAAAGGCTCTCGATCAGGCGCGCGAAGCGCTGGCTCATTCGCAGAAAATGGATGCCATCGGACAACTGACCGGCGGCATCGCGCACGACTTCAACAATCTGCTGATGGTCATTCTCGGCAGCCTCGAGCTGGCAGGCAAGCGGCTGCCGGACGATGCGCGGGTCACGACGCTGATTTCCAATGCGGCGCAGGCCGCGCAGCGCGGCGCGGCGCTGACCCAGCGCATGCTGGCTTTCGCGCGGCGGCAGGATCTTGATCTCAAGCCGATCGATGTCCCTGCTCTTGTGCGCGGCATGACCGATCTGTTGCAGAGTTCGCTGGGACCGTCGGTGCGGATCGAGACGCACTTTCCGCTCAAGCTCGACCTCGTCCACGCCGACGCCAATCAGCTTGAAATGGCCCTGCTGAATCTGGCGGTGAATGCGCGCGATGCGATGCCGGACGGCGGCAGTATTATCGTCGCGGCGCGCGAGGAAATCGTCAAGCCGCGCTCGCGGAGCAAGCTGAAAGCCGGTCGTTATGTGCGTCTTTCGGTGAAGGACACCGGCGAGGGCATGGACAAGGCGACGCTGAGGCGCGCCATGGAGCCGTTCTTCACCACGAAAGGTGTCGGCCGCGGCACTGGCCTCGGATTGTCGATGGTCCACGGCATGACCGAACAGTCCGGCGGGCGTTTTTTCCTGAAGAGCCAAAAAGGCGAGGGCACGACAGCCGAAATCTGGCTTCCCGCCGCCAAAGCGACCCGGCCCGCGCAGGGCGGGCGTTTCATCCAGGACGGCATGACCGGCACCCGCCCGCTGGTGGTGCTTGCCGTCGACGACGACGGTCTCGTGCTGATGAACACCGCAGTGATGCTGCAGGACATGGGACACACGGTGTTCGAGGCGACGTCAGGCAACCAGGCGCTGGAGATCCTGCGGCGCGAGCCGTCGGTCGATCTCGTCATCACCGACCACGCCATGCCGCGCATGACAGGCGCCCAACTCGCCGCTGCGATCAAGGCCGAACGGCCGGGCCTTCCGGTCATTCTTGCGACAGGCTATGCGGAGCTGCCGCCGGGCGTGGATGCCAACCTGCCGAAGCTTGGCAAGCCATTTCGCCAGCAGGAGTTGATGCAGGCTGTCACCGCGGCGATCGCGAACTAGTCTCCTGTCACAAATGCTGTCTGTGAGTTTGTGCGCTGCCATGGCAGGCGGATTGGGATGCTGCGCCTGCACAGGCGCGCGTCTGTCAACTTGACGCCCTCGGCTGCGCACCTAAGCTGCCCGCGCTCAAGTGCCAAATCGATTTATGTCTTTCCTTGTCAGGAGAAGATCATGTCAGTTGCACGCGTCACCGAGCTTATTGCCGCTTCCCCGAAAAGTTTTGAAGACGCCGTTCAGAATGGCGTCAAACGCGCTATCAAGACATTGAAGAATGTCGAAGGCGTCTGGGTCGCCAACCAGAAATGCGTCATCAAGAATGGCAAGATCGCGGAATACCGCGTCAACCTGAAGGTGACATTCATTCTCAAGGACTGAGGCGTCCTCCCATCACATCCTACTGCCGCGACCATCCCGCTCTCGACACGCCGAGGCGGACAGGACTATCTTTGTCTCATGAGCGGACACGATCGCGGCGCCTGGGACCATGCCGCGGATCGCACGCCGCATGGCCAGCCGATCGAGCTGACACCGGAAGATTTCAAGACCGTGTGAAACCAATCTAGTCGGGGCAGCATGGTTTTGCGTCCCGGTCGCCGCTGCGTTGCGCCTGAATAGGCGGACATGGCAACGAGCCGTAGGAGCAAAACACGCAGCAGTCCCGGGTCTTCGGCTTCAGCCGGGTGCCGCACTCTTTGCAGTCGTAGAAAAACTGGCAAGCGTCGGTGGGCATCGTTTCCAGCGCGCGATGTCCGCAGTCCGGGCATGTTATGGTCGATTGAAGCTGCATGGATGAACCTTACAGGCTTTGGTTCAGCGTAGGGCTCACACATTGATGTGAGCCTATCCGGCGCTGGACCGATGTGGCCGGCGGCTTTCTCGTCAGCCTAAGCCACCATTGAGGAACGGGTTAGTTGCGCGTTCGTGGCCGAAGTTCGAGCCGGGGCCATGGCCGCAGATGAAGCCGATGTCATCGCCGAGCGGCAGCAGCTTGTCGTTGATGGAGCGGATCAGGGTGGCATGATCGCCGCCGGGCAGATCGGTGCGCCCCACCGAGCCGTTGAACAGCACGTCGCCGACGATCGCAAAGCGCATGTCCTTGTTGAAGAACACCACGCTGCCCGGTGAGTGTCCGGGGGCGTGATAAATGTCGAACACAAGATCTCCGATCTTGAGCTGATCGCCTTCATTCAGCCAGCGGTCCGGTGCGAAGTTGCGCACGCCGGTCATGCCGAAATTCGCGCCGCTCGCGACCACGTTGTCGAGCAGATACTTGTCGGCAATGTGCGGGCCGATGATCGGCACTTTCAGTTCGTCGCGCAATTCCGCCGCGCCGCCGACATGGTCGATGTGGCCGTGCGTGATCCAGATTTCGTCGACCGTGATGCCGGCCTGCTTGATCCCGGCAAGGATATCCGGAACGTCCCCGCCAGGATCGATCACGACCCCGTGCTTGGTCGCTTCGTTCCACAGCAGCGTGCAATTCTGCTGAAACGGGGAGACCGGGACGATCAAGGCGCCAGCCTTCGCTGGTTCCTGGGCGGATGCATTCTGGGCTTTATCTGTCATGCGGCCACAATGCTGATTTTTTGCGCCGCGCCAAGCGGATTCCGCCGATGTTCCGGAGGAGGAGGGCTGCATGCCGCGGGCGAATTTCGCTCTGCGGTCAGGCGACCCGGAGGTTGGGCTGGCCAGCGATGGCAGGGCTCGCAATCTCGAATGGTTCCGGCCGGCCGACGCCGTATCCTTGCGCATAATCGACGCCGATTTCGCGCAGCGCCTCTATGGTGGCGTCGTTTTCGACAAATTCGGCGATCGTCTGTTTGCCCATGACCTTGCCGATGCGGCAGATCATCTCGACCATGGCGCGGTCGATCGGATCGTCGAGCATGTCCTTGACGAACCCGCCGTCGATCTTGAGGTAGTTCACCGGAAGATTCTTCAGATAGCCGAACGACGACATGCCGCTGCCGAAATCGTCGAGCGAGAACCGGCAGCCCAGCCGTTGCAGCACTTTGATGAAGCGGGCGGCGTTGTCGAGATTGCCGATCGCGCTGGTCTCGGTGATCTCGAAGCAGATCATCGCCGGCGGAATGTTGTGAAGCTCGAGTTGTTCGCGAACGTAGTCGATGAATCCCTCGTCGCTGAAGGTCGCGCCGGACAGGTTGATCGCGCAGGTGGCGATGGTTGCCGATGCAGCGCGGCCGAGGCGCGTCGCAATGGTCTCAAAGGCGTGACGCACCACCCAGCGATCGATCAGCGGCATCAGGCCGTAACGCTCGGCGGCGGGAATGAAATCGCCCGGAGGCACGAGATTGCCGTCCTTGTCGCGCAGCCGCAGCAGAAGCTCGATATGCGCGCCGCTCTGGCTCTGACCCTGCAATGAGGCGATTTTTTGCGCATACAGGCAGAAACGATGTTCGTCCAATGCATCGTGAATCCGCTGCACCCAAGCCATTTCGCCAAACCGGTGCAGCAATTCGCTGTCGCTTGGATTGTGAATCTGGATGCGGTTGCGCCCCTTCTCCTTGGCGAGATAGCAGGCGAGATCGGCCGTGCGCAGGGTTTCGTCCTTGGTCGCACCGCCGCGGATCTGCACCAGACCGATGCTTGTCGTGATCGTGAACGGGCGTCCGTTCCAGACGAAATTCAGGTCGTGCACCGCCTGCCGCAATCGTTCAGCAACGATCGCAGCCCGTTCAAGACCGCCGTTTTCGAGCAGGATCGCGAATTCATCGCCTCCGAGCCGCGCCAGCAAATCGTCCACGCGCAGATGCTGCTGCAGCGAGTCCGAGACTTCGCAGAGCAGCTTGTCGCCGGCGGCGTGACCGCAGGTATCGTTGATGATCTTGAACTGGTCGAGGTCGAGGAACATCAGCGCATGCGGGCCGTCCTGGTCGCGGTCCATCCGCTGCAACGCCTTTTCCAGCCGGTGTTCGAACTCGCGGCGGTTGGCCAGCTTGGTCAGGCTGTCGTGCGACGCTTGCCACGACAGGCGGGCGATGTATTTCTTTTCGCTGGTCATGTCGTGCAGCACCAGCACGGCCCCGGCGACGGCGCCGCCTTTGTAGACCGGCGTGCCGACCATGGAGATCGCCACCGATGTGGAGTCGGGCCGTTGCAGCAGTTGAGGGCGGGTGTTGGCGGCAAGATCACGTCCGTTCAGGATCTGCTCGACCTGGCCCTCGCGCGGCTGACCGCTTTCCTCGTCCAGAATCCGGAACAGCGACGTCAGCGGCAGCCCCTTGGCTGCCGGAGCCCGGCAGGCGACCAGCTTTTCTGCGGCCGGATTTATGTAATCCACACGGCCTTGCGCGTCGGTGCTGATCACGGCATCACCGATCGACGCCAGGGTAATCTGTGCGCGTTCTTTCTCGGCTTGCAGCGCGTGCACGAATCTGCGGCGCTGCGCCAGGAAGTAACGCGTCATCGTCAGCAGCAGCAGTCCCAGCAATCCGGCGGTGAACAGGTTGGCGATCATGAGCACGAACTTGACCTGCCGCGAGCCGCTGCCGAGGCTTTCGGCGAACGCCATCGCCTCGGGCGCGAAGCGCGTATTGAATTCGCTGATCTGGCTGCGCAGCTCTTCGATCTGCTTTCGCGAAACCGGGCCGTCGACATTTCCGATGCGGACCGTCTGTGCGAGATCGGCGAGTTCATCGAGCATCGGATCGGTGTTGATCCAGTGGGCGATGGCTTTCCTGAAAGGCGGCAAGTGCCGGAAATAGTGATAGAGCCAGATCAGCCCGTCGACGTCGTCGGGATGGATGCCGCCTTGCAGAAAGCCGGCGCGGGCAGCCGCGAGGTCGGGCTTTTTCAGTTCGAGCGCACGGCGTGCGTCGCGATCGCCAAACGGCACCGCGGCTGCGTCCCGGAATTGCTCATAGAGCCGTTCTTCGCCGGTTTCGCCATAGAGATAGAGATAATGGATGGCGTCCTTCTGGCCTTTCGACCACAGGCTTTCGCCGCCGACATAGGCGCGGACCGACGACAGGATCGTCAGGCTCATTCCGGCAAGAAAAGCTTGCAGCAAGACAATGGCGATGAAAGGCGAGACCAGCCGCAGCAGGCGCATATTCACGGACACAAGATTGAGCTTCATCGGACGCGTACGCCCCCTGCCTGCTGTTCGACGCGAAATCCCTGCTTCAAATTCCCATTACCAGTCGCAACCGGACTGCCTTTGGACCGCCCTCAATGCGCATCCGACATTGGCGGCATCTGATTAAAGGCGCGCCAATGTTGCGCCTCCCGGTTGCACAACTGGAGAGTTGCGTGAATCGCGGGTAAACGATCAGATAAGGTTTGCAGGTAATTTTATGCCGACAGCAAGAAGCCCAATCAGAACAGGCTCTTCCGGATCTAAGACTGGCCAGTCCCATGCTGGACCGGCCAGTTGAGGCGGCGTTGCGCCGGATCGCCGCGGCGCGCGGAACGACTGAATTATCGCCTGGTCTGGGCTTTCAGCGTGTCTGCAACCACCTGGTCGAATGACGAGGCCTTGGCAGGCGCGGCTGTGCGCCGTTTTTCGGCGACGAAGGCGTCGCGCTTCTGCACCAGGGTTGCGAGCTTTTCGTTCAGGTTTTTGCGCGTTGCAGTTTTCTTGTCGATCTCGGCCTTACGCTGCTCGGGCGAGAGCTTGCGCAACTCGTCGGGCAATTCATCGTCCTTGATGACCTCGACTTTGGTGCGACCCGACGCAACGGCGCTGACCAGATCGCCGTCGCCGGTAACCGCCTCTGAAGAAAATTTCGAGCGCTTGTTGAGATAGCTCGCCATGTCGGAAGCGGATGCCGGCGCTGCGGCTGCGACCTGCGAGAGCTGACGGGTCTTTTCCTCGACACGCTTCTGCATTTTCTGCGGACCATATGGAATGACGGTGCCGTTGATTTCCTTCTGCAGGATGATGATCTCGTCATCGTAAGGTGTTTCGATCACCACGACCTCGCCGCCGTCCTGCGGGATCGGAATGAAGCGGCCGTCGCCGAGCTGCGCGATGTCCTGCCAGACCCGTTCGGTATCCCGAGCATTTCCGGCCAGCACCGCGTTGACCACGATGTCACGCTGTTTGGCGACCGCAAGCGTCTTCGGATATTTGGTGTCCTGCGCGTAGTCCATGTGCGGCGGGGCGTCGCCGACAAGAAACACGATGCGCTTCGCATCGCTGCCTTTGGTCCACTGCAGCTTGTTGACCGCCACATCGAGCGCTTCGTTGACGCTCTCGGGCCAGTCCCCGCCGCCGCGCGCTTTCAGTTCGAGCAGGTTGGCGTAGATATCCTGAATGTCGGTGGTGAGATCGAAAGTCTTGGTGACGTATTCGTCGCCGATGTCGCGATAGGCGACAAGACCGATCCGGATGTCGGCGTCGGGGTTGGTGTCGACAACACTGGTCGCGATCGACCAGATTTTTCGCTTGGCGCCTTCGAGCAAGCCGCCCATCGATCCTGTTGTATCGAGAACGAACGCGACTTCGACGGTCGGCTTGGCAACGGCTTGCGAAAATGTTGATGTGATTGGCAACGAGAGAACGGCAAGTGCGAATGCAGTGCCGCCGAATTTGAATCTGTCGGTGATGCGCGAGACCATTTCCCCCTCCAAGGGCTGAAACCACGTTCGCTCCCAGCGGAACCGATGGTTCCCGTGCTTCGCGACCGCTCGGGGTCCGAATTGTGTCGGGGCGCGTACGCTTTTGAGGCTGAGGGGACTTTGCTTTTCTGCTACGCTTGCCGGAATCATGCATTCACCGTTTCGCCATATCGAGCCGAGTTTGCCGCCGGATCGCCGCCAGTCCGACACAGCGCTGGCGATTGCGCGTGGCACTTCCAGGTTTTTGAAATCGCTGGGATTTTCCTGCGTGAGCGAATTGACCCTGCCGTCAGGCCGCCGCGCCGATCTGGTGGCGATGAATGCGCGCGGTGACATCTGGATTGTCGAAATCAAATCGTCGGTCGAGGATCTGCGCGCCGATCAAAAATGGCAGGACTACCGGATGCATTGCGACCGGCTGTTCTTTGCCTTCACGCAGGAGATGCCGTGTGAACTGTTTCCGGCTGATACGGGCTTGATCGTTGCCGACGCTTACGGCGCGCATCTGCATTGCGATGCGCCTGAACACAGGCTGCCGGCGGCGACGCGCAAATCGATGATCGTGAGTTTCGGATTGCTGGCGGCGCAGCGCATCAGCCGACTCATCGATCCGCAGGGACATGCGAACATCGACGAGGGTTAGAGATTTGCCTGTGTGAATGAGGTCGCGGCGACGCTGGTGACCGGAAGCAGGGCATCCTCAAACATTGCAAACGCAGTCTCCGCGCCGCGCACGACGCCTGCCGGATCGGCCAGCGCCGCGGGATGATTTTCGAGCAGCGTGAGAAAGCTCGGCCAGAACCGCTTGCCGAAGCCATGACGAAGATAGGCCGTCGCATTCATCGCATCGGAGTCAGGATTCTCTGCCAGACGTGCCAGCATCACCCGTTCGCTCATCCGTGACGCCTCAAGGACGTAGACCGCGCCAAGCATTTCCGCGGCGGATTTGAAATCGGGTGCGGGCAGCGGCTTGCTGACGATTCCCAATGTTGCAAGGTCGCGTGCAAGTGCGGGTGTGCGCACGCGCAGCGTCCAGTCGGGAATGAGATTTTCAATTCCGCCCGCGTCCAGCGCGGCTTCGATCGGAAACAGCGCCTCAGCCTGGCTTCGCAGAAAAGCCTCGTAATAAATGGGGATCGCGATATCGAGCCGGGACAGCGCGATGTCGAGACGGCTGTGTGATGTCCGTGTCGCTTCGCGGATCATGTCCCAAATTGCGGCGCCCATGGCGGTTTCGCCTCCTGGGCAGATAACGCAGCCGCGTCCGAAAAGGTTCCGCGGCGGAACCGCCGCTTAGCGCGGGGCGCGTTTGGCCAGGATGCGCTGCAGGGTCCGGCGGTGCATGTTCAGACGCCGCGCCGTCTCGGAAACGTTGCGGTTGCACATCTCATAGATGCGCTGGATGTGCTCCCAGCGGACGCGGTCGGCGGACATCGGATTCTGCGGAAGCTGCGACTTGTCATTGCCGCTCGCGAGCAGCGCGGCGACCACGTCGTCGGCATCGGCGGGCTTCGAGAGATAGTCGACCGCGCCCATCTTCACCGCGGTGACTGCGGTCGCGATATTGCCGTAGCCGGTCAGCACGATGGCGCGTGCATCAGGCCGCTGCCGCTTCAGCGCCGACACCACGTCAAGACCGTTGCCATCGCCAAGCCGCAGATCGACCACCGCGAAAGCCGGCGGTGTCTGATCGATGTGATGGAGGCCGTCGGACACATTGTCGCAGGTGCTCACAGCGAAACCGCGAGTCTCCATGGCGCGCGCCAACCGCTCGAGGAATGCCTTGTCATCCTCGACAATCAGCAAGGAACGGTCGGCAATCTCGGTCAAATCGACAGTTGCGGTCACGGTTTTGCGCCTCCTGGGTACTTCATAATGATTCATAATGATAATGTGTCTTATAGATATGGCGCGTCAATCGGGCGATGCCAAGGCCGGCGCGGGCTTAACCATATCAAACCGCGATCAAACGCGTCGCGCGTGCAGCCGCATTAAGTCAGTGTCGCTGACGGAACTTCCGAGGTCTCGAAGCTGCTGCGGGGCCAGACGATGGTCACGACCGCGCCGTGGTCGGGGAATGTGCGGTTGGTGAAAGACACCCGCGCCCCGGTCCGTTCCAGCAGGGTTCGCGCGATGAAAACACCAAGGCCGAGCCCGCTTCGCTCGCCTCCGGTGTCACCAGCGCGCCGCCGAGTCAGGTAGGGTTCGCCGATCCGCTTGAGAATATCCGGCGGGATGCCGGGTCCGTCGTCGGACACCACGATCTCAACCGTGTTCGCGTTCCACCACGCATTCACCTCGACGCGCTCGCGTGCGAAATCGACGGCGTTCTCCAGAATGTTGCCGACGCCATAGAGGATTGCCGGATTGCGCATACCGACCGGCTCGGCGTCCTGCGCCAGTGCAATACGAACCTTGATGGCGATGCCGAAGTCGCGATGCGGAGCAACTGTCTCCTCGATCAGCGTTGACAGCGGCATCCGGTCGAACGGCGCGCCCTGCGACGACAGCTGTGTGATCTTGGCGAGAATTTCGCGGCAGCGCTGCGCCTGCTCGCGCAGCGTCTTCAAATCGCCGCGGGCATGCTCGTCGAGACCGTTGGTCTGAATCGCCTGCTCCAGCTCGCGTGAAATCAGGAAGATGGTGGAGAGCGGCGTTCCCAGTTCATGCGCAGCGGCTGCGGCGAGGCCGTCGATTTGCGTCAGATGCTGCTCCCGCGTCAGCACGAGTTCGGTGGCGGCCAGCGCGTCGGAGAGCTTGCGGGCTTCCTCCGTGACTTGAAACGCGTAGAGGCTGGTGACACCGATCGCCAGTACGATCGAAATCCAGACGGCGATCATATAAGTGCGCGGCAGCACAAGAGGTTCTTCGCCGTTCCACGGCAGCGGCAGATGGAAAAACCCGAGGGCCGTGGCGCAGGCAGCTGCGAAGATGCCGAGCGCGAGCGTGATCCGTGTCGGCAGCGCGGTTGCCGAGATCAGGACCGGCGCAAGGAAAAGAAATGAAAACGGATTCTGTAAACCGCCGGTCAGGAACAGCAGGGCGGCAAGCTCCGCGATGTTGATGGCGAGAAGGGCCGCGGCGTAACGGGGCGCCAAGCGGTGCACGGGGTTAAACCGGATCTGCAGCACCAGATTGAGGAGCGACGACAGCCCGATGATGACCACGCAGGGGATCACCGGGACTTCGAAATCGAGTCCCTCCGAGACGATGAAAATTGTCGCCAACTGCCCGAGCGCGGCCAGCCAGCGCAGCCGAAGGATGGTGTCGAGGCGCACATAACGGCGTGGGTGGCGGAAATCGGAGGTCGTGATGTCGCTCATGCCGTATCTTTAGCGTCCGGCAACGCCGATCACAAACCGGCCCTGCGTATCCGGCTCTTGCGGATAGCGCCCTGTTGGCTATGAACGCATATTATGACCGTGCAGATCTCGCCCTCCCGTGCCACGTCGCATTCCGGTCCGGCATCGCCCGACGCGGCGATTGAGCTCGATCGGCTGGTAAAGGTCTACAAGACCACGCGCGCCGTGGATGATATCTCGTTCACGATTTCGCGCGGTTCGGTGACCGGGCTGCTCGGCGGCAATGGTGCCGGCAAGACCACGACCATTTCCATGATCATGGGGCTGGTGTCGCCGACCTCGGGCCGCGTTAGCGTGCTCGGCTGCGCCATACCCGAGCAAAGCGCCGAGGTGCTCGGCCGGATGAATTTCGAGAGCCCGTACGTCGATATGCCGGGCCGTCTCACGGTGCGGCAGAATCTCACGGTGTTCGGCCGGCTCTACGGTGTGACGCATCTGAAGGACCGGATCCTTTCGCTCGCCGCCGATCTCGATCTCGGCGAGTTTCTCGACCGCCCGAGCGGGAAGCTCTCCGCGGGCCAGAAAACGCGCGTGGCACTGGCGAAGGCCCTGATCAACGAGCCGGAACTTCTGCTGCTGGACGAGCCGACCGCGTCGCTCGATCCGGACACCGCGGACTGGATCCGCAGCCATCTCGAAACCTATCGCAAGGAGCGCGGAGCCACGATCCTGCTCGCCTCGCACAACATGCTCGAAGTCGAACGGCTATGCGACCGGGTTATCATCATGAAGCGCGGGCGGATCGAGGACGATGACAGCCCGTCCGCCATTCTGGCGCGCTACAACCGCACCACGCTGGAAGAAGTGTTTCTCGATGTGGCGCGCGGCCGCGTGCAGCAGGCTGCGTCATGAGCAGCATAGAGTTTCGCCGCGGCAATCCGCATATGATCGCTCCGCATCGCATCGGCGCGATGATCCTGCGCCACTGGTATCTCCTCACGTCATCGTGGCCGCGGCTGCTCGAACTCATTTACTGGCCGGTGCTGCAATTGATCACGTGGGGATTTTCGCAAGCTTACATCTCGCAGAACGCCGGATTCTTCGCCAAGGCCGGCGGTACTTTCATCGGCGCGGTGATCCTGTGGGATATTCTGTTCCGCGGACAGCTCGGCTTCTCGATGTCGTTCCTCGAAGAGATGTGGTCGAAGAATCTCGGCAACCTGCTGATGAGCCCGCTCAAGGTCAGCGAGTACCTGATCTCGCTGATGGTGATGAGCGTGGTGCGGCTGGCTGTCGGAGTCATTCCGATGACGATCCTCGCCATCGCATTTTTCGGTTTCAACCTGTTCGGATTCGGCCTCGCGCTGGTGGCGTTCTTCTGCAACCTGATCTTCACGAGCTGGTCGTTCGGCCTGATCTCGTCGGGGCTGGTGCTGCGCAACGGCATGGGCGCGGAGGGACTGGCGTGGACGCTGATGTTCGCGCTGTTGCCGCTGTCATGCGTGTACTATCCGGTCTCGGTGCTGCCGGATTGGCTTCAGGTGGTGGCGTGGATGCTGCCGCCGACTTATGTGTTTGAGGGGATGCGGGCGCTGCTGATTGATCATGTTTTTCGGGCCGATCTGATGATTCAGGCGCTGGCGATCAATGTTGCTTTATTTGCTGTATCGACTGTTGCCTTTTTGCTGCTGCTGAAAAGCGCCCGAAACAACGGATCGTTGGTCCAGAGCGGTGAATAACCCTGCTGGCGGCCTCCGCCCGTTAATTAATCACCTGATCTGTAAAATGGGCGGATTGACGCTTTGTCGCAGGCCCGACAGTATGTTGCGCCGCGAAACCGGGAGCGAGTATTTATTATGCCGATTGGCGAATTTGGCAGGCCGCCTGGCTTGCCGTCCGAGGTCAGCCCTGCGCTGACCACGCCCATGTACTGGATGTACGAAATGGGCCAGGCCTCGCTCAATCCGGCGCGGGCGATGACCGACATGATGAAGCTGTGGTTCGAGAACCCCTTCAATCCATGGTCCAGCACCGAATTCGGAAAATCCATCGCCGCCGGCTGCGAACTGTTCGAGCGCACCACGCGCCGTTACGGCAAGCCCGAATGGGGTCTGCACGATACCGAAGTCAACGGTATGCGGGTTCCGGTCGAGATCAAGACGGTCTGGGAAAAGCCGTTCTGCCGGTTGCTGCATTTCGAGCGCAAGCTTACGCAGCCGCTGCGCGCACCGCATCCGCGTGTGCTGATCGTGGCGCCGATGTCAGGACACTACGCGACACTGTTGCGCGGGACAGTCGAAGCCTTTCTGCCGGGGCATGACGTCTACATCACCGACTGGGCCGACGCCCGCATGGTGCCGATGGCGCAGGGCCGCTTCGATCTTGATGACTATGTCGATTATGTCATCGAGATGATCCACGCGCTGAAGGGCGACGTGCATGTTGTTGCCGTGTGCCAGCCGTCCGTGCCTGTCCTGGCTGCGGTGTCCATTATGGAAGCCGAGAATGATCCCTACTTCCCGACATCGATGACGCTGATGGGCGGGCCGATCGACACCCGCCGCAATCCGACCGGCGTGAACGATCTGGCCGAGCAAAAAGGAATCGACTGGTTCCGCAACAACGTCATCACCAAGGTGCCGTTCCCGCAACCGGGTTTCATGCGCGATGTCTATCCGGGCTTTCTTCAACTCACCGGCTTTGTGAGCATGAACCTCGACCGCCATGTCGATGCGCACAAGCGGCTGTTCGCCAATCTCGTCAAAGGCGACGGCGATCTCGTCGACAAGCATGTCGAATTTTACGACGAGTATCTGGCGGTGATGGATCTCACGGCCGAATTCTATTTGCAGACCGTCGATGTGGTGTTCGTGAAGCACGCTTTGCCGAAAGGCGAGATGAAGCATCGCGGAAAACCGGTCGATCCGTCGAAGATTCGGCGCGTTGCGCTGATGACGGTGGAGGGCGAGAACGACGACATCTCAGGTTTGGGTCAGACTGAAGCCAGCCACGGGCTGTGCAGTTCGATTCCGGACGCGCGGCGGGTACATTATGTACAGAAGGGCGTCGGTCATTACGGCGTGTTCAACGGCTCCCGCTTCAGGTCGGAAATCGTGCCCCGGATCTCCGATTTCATGCACTCGTCAGCCCATACCAAGCGGGCTCTGGCGGCTGCCGAATAGGCTTTTTCGGGTTCCTGAGGTCGAAAAAGCCCGTTTTATGCGGGATTCCGGAGCTTTGCGCCCCTGAGTCCGCGGCATTCTCGATAACTATCTGAATTCACACCTGATTTGGCCCGCTCCAATTGAGGCAGCGGAGTGAATTTTGCGAGCGGTTTCCGGCTGCGGTTTTGGCTTAGAAATGAATCGTGACTTCATGTTTCATCCCCCCGGATGTAGGAGGCTAAGTCCCTAAAACTACGATATATTGGGCAAATGATTTGTTTTTGCGCCGATGAATTTCACTGGCGGCGGATATGGCAGAATCCCGGCGAATTCCTGCTGTCCGGACCTGCTGACATGGCCTTTCGCGCTCTCCTTTATCGCCGCCCGACCGAACCGCGTACGCTCGCGGTCAAAATTGGCTCATCGATCTACACGATTCAGTTGCGACGTCATCGGCGCGCGCGGCGATACACGCTGCGCATTCATCCGAGCAGGCGTGAAGCCATTCTCACCATGCCTCCGCGCGGAAATCTGTATGAAGCCAAAGACTTCGCGCAGCGTCACGGCGCCTGGATCGCCGCGCGTCTCGGTGGTTTGCCGAAAGCCGCGCCATTCTCACCCGGCACTTCGGTACCCTTGCGCGGTGTTCCGCATCGAATCGTGCATCGCGCGGGTGTGCGTGGAACCGTGTGGCCGGAGATGCGCGACAGCGGCGACAAGATTCTGTGTGTCGCGGGTGATTCTGAATTCATCGATCGCCGCGTCCACGACTTTCTGAAGCGCGAAGCTCGCCGCGCACTGACAGAAGCCTCGCATCGTTATGCCGAGGAGCTTGGCGTCAAGGTGAAGCGGATCACGATCCGCGATCAGTCGAGTCGTTGGGGATCATGCACCTCCGCGGGCGCATTGTCGTTCTCTTGGCGGCTTATTCTCGCGCCGCCCTACGTGCTGGATTACCTTGCGGCGCATGAGGTCGCGCATCTCGTCGAGATGAATCACTCGCCGCGGTTCTGGAAGGTCGTAGCAAAGATTTGTCCGGCGACCGAACGCGCCAAGCGATGGCTCGACACTCACGGCAATGATCTTCATCGCTATGGCATCGAAGAATAGCATCTTATCGGTAGACGCGAGGCGAGTGTGATTCAGTAAAGCTGAATCACACTTCAGTTTGCGCGATCAGCGCCGTCCGCCGAAAACCCGATCGATCAGCCAGCCATCGAGACCCGCTGCCGCTTCCGGACGCGCAGATGTCTGCGTGACGGGCGGACGGCTTTGCTGCTGCGGCGGATAGGGCGCAGGCGCATTCGGATAATCCTGATTATTCGACTGCTGTGGATAGGATTGCGCAGGGTAGGGCTCGCGCGCAGGCGTCCGCGAATTTCCGGGAAACAGATTCGAGAGGAAGCCGCCGGGCGACTGCGTTGAGCCCGGCAATGGCGCAGCCGCGACGTTCTGGTGCGCGGCCTTCATGAACCGGGTCCAGACCTCGACCGGCAACCCGCCGCCGGTCGCCTTCTTGGTCGGCGAGTTGTCGTCGTTGCCGAGCCAGACGCCGGTGACAAGGTTCGCGGTGTAGCCGATGAACCAGGCGTCACGGAAATCCTGACTGGTCCCGGTTTTGCCCGCCGCCGACCAGCCCGGAATGTCGGCCTTCTTTGCGGTGCCGGTGACCAGCGTCTCGTGCATCATGACATTCATCATGCCCACCGCGTTGGCATCGATCACCCGCGTCGGGGGATCGTTGCGGCGTGCGTAGAGCACTTTGCCCTCGGGGGTGCGAATCCTGTTCACCACATGCGGCGAGGCGCTGAATCCGCCATTGGCGAATGGCGCGTAGGCGCCCACCAGTTCGTTGAGCGAAACCTCCGATGTGCCGAGCGAGATCGTCGCGTTAGGCTCGAGCTTTGAGGCGATGCCGAGACGATGCGCGGTCCGCACGACATTGGCTGGACCGACTTCAAGGCCAAGCCGGACGGCAACGGTGTTCAGCGACATCGACAGCGCCTGCGTCAGCGTCACCGGGCCGAAATATTCGCGGCTGTAGTTCTCCGGCCGCCAGCCCTTGACGTCGAGCGGCGCATCCTGACGCACCGTATCCGGTGTCATGCCGCCTTCGACGGCGGTGAGATAGACGAACGGCTTGAACGCCGAGCCGGGCTGGCGTTTCGCAGTGACCGCGCGGTTGAACTGGCTTTCGGCGTAGTTGCGTCCGCCGACCATGGCGCGCACCGCGCCGCTCGGCGTCATCGCCACCAGCGCGCCCTGGGTGACGTTGAACTTCACGCTTTTGGTGGCGAGCTCATCGATGATCGCGGCTTCGGCGACGCTTTGCAGCTTCGGATCGATCGAGGTTTCCACCACGATGTTCTGGTCGATCTGGCCGACGAGATCGTCGAGTACCTCGCCGATCCAGTCGGCGACGTAATTGATGGTGCCGGCGCCAACCGGTTTGACGGCATAGGATGGCTTTTCGATTGCGGCCTTGGCCTGCGCATCGGTGATGAAGCTCACATCGGCCATCGCGCTCAGGACGATTTGCGCGCGCTTCTCGGCGCCTTCAGGGTTGCGGTTGGGCGCCAGCCGCGACGGCGACTTGACGAGACCTGCGAGCATCGCAGCTTCGGAGAGCGAGACGTTCTTCGCTGACTTGCCGAAATACTTCTGCGCCGCCGCTTCGACGCCGTAAGCGCCGGAGCCGAAATAAACGCGGTTGAGATACAGTTCCAGAATTTCGTTCTTCGAATACTTCCGCTCCAGCCAGAGCGCGAGTTCGACTTCCTGCAGCTTGCGCTGGAACGTGCGCTCCTGCGTCAGGAACAGGTTCTTGGCGAGCTGCTGGCTCAGGGTCGAACCACCCTGCGAGACGCCGCGATGCAGGAGATTGGTGACGGCCGCGCGCATGATGCCGGTCGGGTCGACGCCGAAATGCGAGTAGAAGCGGCGGTCCTCGATGGCGATGAATGCCTTCGGCAGATAGGGCGGCAGATCCTTCACCGACACATTGGCGCCCGGCATTTCGCCACGGGTAGCGATCACGCTGCCGTCCATGCCGGTGATCTGGATGGTGGGAGGTCGCTTGGGAATTTCCAGCGACTGGATCGCGGGCAGGTGCGCACCGACCCAGATGATGACACCGGCGCCGGCGATGATCGCCCACAGGCCGAGCACGGCACCCCAATACACAAGACGGCCGAGACCGGAGCGCGCGCGCCCTTTCGCCTTGGTCTTGCTTTCCTTACGGGCTGCCGCGCGAGTCTTGCGCGGACGGGGCTCGCGCGGGGCATCGTCCTCGTCGTCATCGACGGGACGGCTTTTCGCCGCGCGCCGCTTCGGCTTGATGTCTTCGTCATCCTCAGGACCGCCGACGCGATCCCATGGATTGAGGCGAACGCCGTCCAGCGATGCGGCGCCGTCGAATTTCGGCTCCTTGCGACCGCTGTTCTTTTTACGCCCCAACGCCATCCAAGCCCGTGCCGACATGCTGATAATGCAAGGCGTGCAGGCTAGCGATGGCGGTTTAAAGGCGCGTTACGCAAAGGTTAACGAGGGATTAGATGTTCCGCCGCGGGCATGGCAGAAATGCCGGCCCGGAGTTGTCTTGACCCGGCTTGGCGGATCGACTGAGTCTGCCGGTCAATTTCATGCACAAAGGTAAAGATGATGACCGGCCATATCGACCCGACCAAGGAAGTCTTCGCGGCGTTCCGCGCCAACGATCGTCCCGGTCCGATCCACATGCTGAATCTGGTGCGGCTGCATGCGCAGGCGAAGTATCCCGACGGGCGCAAGGCCACCGGTGCGGAGGCCTATGCCAGTTATGGGCGCGAGAGCGGGCCGGTGTTCACCCGGCTCGGCGGCCGGATCGTCTGGCAGGGCAAGTTCGAACTGATGCTGATCGGCCCGTCGGAAGAACGCTGGGATCACTGCTTCATCGCCGAGTATCCGAGCGTCGCCGCTTTCGTGGAAATGATCCGCGATCCGGCTTACCGCGAAGCGGTCAAGCATCGTCAGGCCGCGGTCGAGGACTCGCGGCTGATCCGCACCGCCCCTATGCAGGTCGGCAAAACCTTCGGTGAAACCCCGGAGTAGATACGACCTACGCGTCGCGATCTCAGGTCGCGGCGCGTGCCAGCCAGAGCAGGATAAGCGCGACCGCGGCGGGAAGCGCCTGCACCATGATGATCCGCTTGCTGACCGAATAGCCGCCGTAAAGTCCGGCCACGATCACACACAGCAGGAAGAACACCTTGATCTGGAAGCCGAACGCCAGGTTGGGGTGGAGCAGACCCCAGATCAGCCCGGCAGCCAGGAAGCCGTTATAAAGTCCCTGATTGGCGGCCAGCACCGCGGAGGCCTGCGCCTTCTCGATCGTGTTGCCGAATGTCGCGAGGCCCTTTGGCTTGGTCCAGAGAAACATCTCCAGCACCAGGAAATAGATGTGCAGCGCCGCGACCAGTGCGACGAGAACATTGGCAATCAAATTCATGGCAATTCCCCCTGTAGGGGCGGGAACCTAGCAGCAAGCGCGACAATTGCCGAGACCCCGATGTTGTCGGAAAACGGAAAGACTTCCCGCATCACGGCGGCCAAGATGGCGGAAACTCGTGATGACGGAAACCGAACATGACCTCAAATCAACTTCAGCGATTTCATCTCGACCGGCTTGAAACGCCGATCGGCACCGCCTTGCTCGTCACCGACGATCTGGGCTTCCTGCGCGCGCTCGACTGGAGCGACTACGAGACACGGCTGCATCGCCTGCTTCGGCGGCACTATGGGGACTACGTGCTGGAACGTGCGTCGGCTCCCAAAAACATCACGGCAGCACTGACCCGTTATTTTGCCGGCGATCTTGGCGAATTGAAAAAGATCAAATGGCGGACCAACGGCACGGCGTTCCAGCGCAAGGTATGGACGGAGCTGCAGAAAATCCGCGCGGGTAAAACATCGAGTTATGGTGCGTTCGCGGCTCGCTTGAACGTGCCGAATGCTGCCCGTGCGGTCGGCCTCGCCAACGGCTCAAATCCGGTCAGCGTCGTCGTGCCGTGTCATCGGCTGATCGGCGCCGACGGTTCTCTGACCGGCTATGGCGGCGGGCTCGCGCGCAAGGAATGGCTGCTTGCCCATGAAGGCGCGGCACTCGGCAAACGAGCGCGCAGTTAGGCTGCCGGCTTCTCCGCCGCATCGCCGTTGGCGAGCAGATGGATCAATGCCCGCTTGATCGCGGCCTGCCGGGTGGGCGCAGTGATCTGCGCGCCGAGCAGATCCGTGACATAGAACACGTCGCGGGCGCGCTCGCCGAAGGTCGCGACGTGGGCCGATGCGATGTTCAGGTTCAGTTTGGAAATCGCGGTGGTGAGCTGGAACAGCAGACCCGGACGATCGAGGCCGGAGACCTCGATCACGGTGTAGCGATCCGACCACTGGTTGTTGATGCTGACTTCCGGCTCGACGCTGAACGGCTTGAGGCGCGTCTTGGACGCCGTGCGGCGCGCCATCATGTCCGGCAGGCGCAATTTGCCTTCCAGCACCTGTTCGATGGTGTCGCCGATGCGGGTCGCGCGCCGTCCTTCGTCATCGTCGCGATCGTACTCGCGGGTAATCGCGATGGTATCGAGCGCGATGCCGTCGGTGGTGGTGTAGATCTGCGCGTCAACGATGTTGGCGCCGGCCGAGGCGCAGGCGCCGGCGATGATCGACAGCAGCCAGGGATGATCGGGCGCCATGATCGTCAGTTCGGTGACGCCGCGTCCCTCATCGAAACCGACATTGACCGCGAGTTTGTGGCCGCCGGCCTCGCTGGCCTTGACGAAGCGCGCGTGGCGAATTTTGCGCGGCAGCTCGACCTTCAGCCAGTACGCGGGATAGTGCCGTGAGATATAGGCTTCGAGTTCGCTGTCTGGCCACTCGGTGAAGTTTGCGCGGAATTCCGCTTGCGCAACCGCGATGCGCTGGGCGCGATTGACCTCGGAGAAGCCGCCGGTCAGCACGGGTTCGGTTTCGTAATAGAGCGTGCGGATCAGCTGCGCTTTCCAGCCGTTCCAGACGCCGGGGCCGACGCCGCGGATGTCGGCCGTGGTCAGGATGGTCAGCAGTTTCATCTGCTCGACCGACTGAACCACCGCCGCGAAATTCTCGATGGTTTTGCGGTCCGACAGATCGCGCGATTGCGCCACTGTGGACATGGTGAGGTGTTCTTCGATCAGCCAGGCGATCAGCTCGGTGTCGGCGGCATTAAATCCGAAGCGCGGGCACAGCCGCCGCGCGACCTTGGCTCCCGCGATCGAATGATCCTCCGGGCGGCCCTTGGCGATGTCATGCAGGAACACCGCCATGTAGATCACGGCGCGGTGCTCGGGATGGATTTTCCGCATCAGGTCGCTGGCGACGACGAATTCGTCGTTCCCTCCGCGCTCGATGTCCTGAAGGATACCGATACAGCGCAGCAGATGCTCATCGACCGTATAGTGATGATACATGTTGAACTGCATCATCGACACGATCCGCCCGAACGCGCGGATAAAGCGGCCAAGCACGCCGGCCTCGTTCATCCGCCGCAGCACGGTTTCTGCGTCGTTCGAGGTCAGAATTTCCATGAAAAGTTTGTTGGCTTCGGGATTTTCGCGAAGCTTCGGCGTGATCAAGCCGAGCGAGCGGGTCGCCGCGCGCATAGCATCGGGATGGAACGCCAGATTGTTTTTCTGCGCGAGCCGGAAGATGCGGATCAGGTTGACCGGATCGGTCTTGAACACGTCGGGCGCCGCAAGATTGATGCGGTTGTTGTCGATGACGAAATCTTCGCCGCCCGGTACGCGGCCGCGTTTGCGGCCGGGCCGGAGCCTCGCCATCATCCGGCTCAGCACCGGCGCGGGCTTGGCCTCCTGATCCTCCAGCTTGGCGCACAGGATGGCGGTGAGATCGCCGACTTCCTTGGCGATCAGGAAGTAGTGCTTCATGAAGCGCTCGACGTCCTGCATGCCGGGATGCGAGGTGTAGCCGAGCCGCTGCGCGATTTCGCGCTGCATCTCGAACGACAACCGCTCTTCGGGACGGCCGGTGAAGAAGTGCATGTTGCAGCGGACCGACCAGAGAAAATCCTCGCAGCGGCGGAACGTGCGGTATTCCTGCGGATCGAACACGCCACGTTGGACGAGGTCTTCGGTATTGCTGACGCGGTAGACGTATTTGGCGATCCAGAACAGCGTATGCAGATCGCGAAGGCCGCCCTTGCCGTCCTTGACGTTGGGCTCAACCAGATAGCGTGACTGGCCTGCGCGCCGGTGCCGCTCTTCGCGTTCCGCGAGTTTCGCGGCCACGAATTCGGTAGCCGTTCCCTGCACGACTTCCTTGTCGAAGCGTGTGACGAGTTCGTCGTAGAGCGCGGTGTCGCCGGTGAGGAATCTCGTTTCCAGCACCGAGGTGCGGATCGTCATGTCGGCTCGCGCCTGCCGGATCGATTCGTCGATGGAGCGGGTGGCGTGACCTACCTTCAGTCCCATGTCCCACAGGCAATAGAGAATCGCTTCCGCGACCTGCTCGCCCCAGGCGGTCTGCTTGTAGGGAAGGATGAACAACAGATCGATATCGGACTCAGGCGCCATCAGACCGCGGCCATAACCGCCGGTGGCGATGACGGCCATGCGTTCGGAATCCGACGGGGTCGGCGAGTGATAGAGATGTTTGGTCGCGGCGTTGAACAGGATGCGGATGATCTCGTCCTGGACAAAGCAAAGCCGCTCGGCGCATCGCCGCCCATGCCGGTCTTTCAGCAATTCCGCCTGGGCAACCTCGCGCGCCTGCGCGAGTTCGATTTTCAGCAATTGTGTGATGGCCGCCCGAAGCAGGTCGTCTTTTCCGGCATGCTTCTGGGCGAGCACGTCGATTTCGCCTGCGATACGTGCGCTGTCGAATATCACGTCGTCGTCCGGGGGGAGTGTGGCCGTCACGCTGTCCATTCCATTCGGATAACGGACGGCAGCAACGGTGTCACCAGCGGATTGCGGCAAGACGAACCGTCCGTTCTGATTTTCCTCGCCTTGGGGGAAGGCGGTTCTCCTGCGGGTTGCATTTGCGGAGTTATTTTCTCATTGACGATGGCATTTAACTTATTGAAAAATAACATGATTTTTTCGTACCGGGCAAGCGGTCGTCCTCGCTGGAAGTCCCAAATCACCCGCAATTCGATCCAGATGGAGACTACGATGTTCCGACCAACCCGACGCGCTGTTGCTGCCCTGATCGCAGGCGCTGTGTTCGCCCCGGCTGCAGCCCTTGCCGCCGACGCGCCGAAGCAAATCGCGATCGACTGGGCGACCTACAATCCGGTCTCGATCATCCTGAAAGAGAAGGGTCTGCTCGAAAAGGAATTCGAAAAGGACGGGATCAAGATCGTCTGGGTGCAGTCGGCTGGTTCCAACAAGGCGCTCGAATTCCTCAACGCCGGTTCGATCGATTTCGGCTCGACGGCCGGTTCGGCTGCCCTGGTCGCAAATATCAACGGCAATCCAATCAAGTCGGTCTATGTCTACTCGCGTCCCGAATGGACCGCGCTGGTGACGGGCAAGGACTCCAAGATCGCGAAGGTCGCTGATCTGAAGGGCAAGCGCGTTGCGGTCACGCGCGGTACCGATCCGCATATCTTCCTCGTCCGTGCGCTGCTCGACGCGGGCCTGACTGACAAGGACATCACGCCGGTTCTGTTGCAGCACGCCGACGGCAAGGCCGCGCTGATCCGCGGCGATGTCGATGCGTGGGCGGGGCTCGATCCGATGATGGCGCAGGCCGAGATCGAGGACGGCGCTAAGCTGTTCTTCCGCAAGCCCGAAGCCAACACCTGGGGCATTCTCAATGTCCGCGAGCAGTTTCTGAAGGACAATCCGAAGATCGTGCAGCGCGTGCTCGCGGTCTACGAGGAGGCGCGCAAGTACTCGCTCGCCAACTACGACGAACTGAAGAAGGGCTTCATCGCGGTGACCAAGCTGCCGGAAACCGTGGTCGACAAGCAACTCAAGGAGCGCACTGAACTAACGCATAACCGCATCGGCGCGCCGCAGCGCGAGTCGATTCTGGCCGCGGGCCTTGCGCTTCAGCAGGCCGGTGTAATCCAGCCGGGTGTGGACGTGAAAGCGACGGTGGATGCGCTGATCGACGATCAGGTGCCGCTGCCGACGAACTGACGATGTGCCGCAAACGGCGCGTTCAAGGGCCCGCATGCTGCAAGCTTGCGGGCCTTCGCTCTGAGCACTCTTGCAATCGCCTGTAATAAACGGTCTTTGCTATGACCATGACACTCGACACGCCAGCGCCGGAAATCATTGGAGAGGAGGCAGGATCGCGTCGCGCCGGCCGCCTGCGCCGCTTCGCGCGCCCTGCAATTGGCTTGCTGTTGCCGCTCGGGCTTGCGCTGGCATGGGAACTCGCCGTGCGTTTTGGTTACTCGAATGGACGGCTGGTGCCGCCGCCGAGCCGCATCTGGCAGACGCTGGTCGAACTCTCGGCCAGCGGCGAATTGAGCCGGCATATTATCGCGACGCTGAGCCGCGTCGGTGCGGGTTTCGGACTTGGCATCGCAGCAGGAACAATTCTTGGCGCGATCTGCGGTTACTGGACGCTGGTGCGGCGACTGCTCGATCCGACATTCCAGGCACTCCGCGCAATCCCGTCGATTGCCTGGGTGCCGTTGTTTATCCTGTGGCTCGGGATCTTCGAAACCTCCAAGGTGGCGCTGATCGCGGTCGGCGTCTTCTTCCCGATCTATCTCGGTGTGATGGGCGCGATCCTTGCCGTCGATCGCAAGATCGTTGAGGTCGGCCGCATCTTCCGCCTCAGCGGCTTTGCGATGATCCGCCGTATCATGCTGCCGGCAGTGCTGCCGGCCTATGTCGTGTCGTTGCGCTCCGGTCTCGGTCTTGGCTGGATGTTCGTGGTCGCCGCTGAATTCATGGGCGCGTCGGAGGGACTTGGCTACCTGCTGACCGACGGCCAGCAATTGGGCAAGCCAGCGCAAATCGTTGCCGCCATTATCGTGTTCGCAGTCCTCGGCAAGACCACTGACTGGCTGATCCAGTTGGCCGCGGCGCCATTCCTGCGCTGGCAGGATTCGTTTGGCGCGCATGCGGGAGGGGTGTGATGCTTGCTCTCGATCATGTCGGCAAGACCTATCCGAACGGTGTCCACGCGCTGGAGAATTTTTCCGCGCGCATCAAGCCCGGCGAGATCGTCGCCATCATCGGCGGCTCGGGCTGCGGAAAATCCACGCTGCTGCGCGCGATTTCCGGGCTTGACCGCGCGACGACCGGGTCCGTCACGCTCGATACCATCTCGATCACCGCGCCTCATGAAAAGATCGGCATCATCTTTCAGGAGCCCCGGCTGCTGCCGTGGCTCAGTGTCGCCGAGAACATCGGCTTCGGCCTCAGCCATCTGACGTCCGCAGAGCGGCAACAGCGGATTGCGCGTGCGCTTGCGCGGGTCGGCCTTGCCGACAAGGCCGATGCATGGCCGCGCGAACTGTCAGGCGGGCAGGCACAGCGTGTCGCGATCGCGCGGGCGCTGGTGCCGTCGCCGGAGGTGCTGCTGCTGGATGAGCCTTTCTCGGCGCTCGATGCATTCACGCGTGCGGACTTGCAAGATCATCTGCTCGATCTGTGGGCCGACACCAAACCGACGCTTGCTCTTGTCACCCACGATGTCGATGAAGCGGTGGTGCTGGCGGATCGCGTGATGGTGATGCGGCCGCTGCCGGGTCGTTTGTTCGAGGAAATCAGGGTTGACCTCACCCGGCCGCGCGACAGGAATTCGTCTGCCTTCGAGGTGGTCAAGCATCAGGTGCTGGCTTCGCTGGATCGTTCGCTCAACCGTGCCATGCGTCCGGCGGATGTTTTGCTGATGGTCGGCGAGGGGATATAAGGCGGAATAAGCTGCACGCGGCGTTGTTGATGCCGATGGAAACGGAGAACGAGAAAATGGATTCAACCGCACTCCGCGCCATGCAGGCGCCGATCAAGGATCGCTACAAATCCGATCCCAAGGCCGCGTTTATCACCTTGAAGGCGAAGGGCTCGCTGGATAGCGAAGGCCTGTCCTGCAAGGTCGAGACCGGCAAGGCGGCAGCCGCGATCGCGGGGTTGCATCCGGCGACCGGCGGCTCCGGACTTGAACTCTGTTCGGGCGACATGCTGCTCGAAGCACTGGTGGCCTGTGCCGGCGTGACCCTGAAATCGGTTGCGACCGCCATCGACGCGCCGTTGAAGTCCGGCAACGTGACCGCCGAAGGCGATCTCGATTTTCGCGGCACGCTCGGCGTCGACAAGGAAGCCCCGGTCGGTTTTGCGGAAATTCGTCTGCGGTTCGATGTCGACACCGACGCGCCGCAGGACAAGCTCGATCAACTGTTGAAACTGACCGAGCGCTATTGCGTGGTCTACCAGACCATCAAGAACGGCCCGAAGACGGTGGTGTCGCTCAATCGCATCTGACGATTGCTACTTCGGCAGTTTCGCCTTCAACGCATAGAGCGTATCCAGCGCCTCGCGCGGCGACATCTCGTCGGGATGCAATGCGTTGAGCGCCTCGGCAACCTGATCGGCTGCGCTCGGCGGTTGCGGTTCAGCGGCTGCGCGCGACGGGACTGCGAACAGCGGCAGATCGTCAGCCAGCGCGCGCGCCGTGCTGCCGCGATCCTGCGCTTCGAGTTTCGCCAGCACCGACTTTGCGCGCGTGACCACTGCGGCGGGAAGGCCAGCGAGCTTGGCCACCTGGATGCCGTAAGAGCGATCCGCCGATCCCGGCAACACCTCGTGCAGGAACACCACGTCGCCTTGCCATTCCTTGACGCGCACGGTGGCGTTGAACAGCCGTGGCAGGTTCGCCGAGAGCGCGGTCAGTTCATGATAATGCGTTGCGAACAGCGCGCGGCATCGATTGCTCTCATGCAGATGTTCGATCGACGCCCACGCAATCGAGAGCCCGTCGAAGGTCGAGGTGCCACGGCCGATCTCATCGAGGATTACCAGCGCCCGCTCGCCGGCCTGATTGAGGATCGCAGCCGTCTCGACCATCTCGACCATGAAGGTTGAGCGGCCACGTGCGAGATCGTCGGCGGCGCCGACGCGGGAGAACAGCCGGTCGACGATGCCGATATGGGCGAGCTTTGCCGGGACGAAGCTGCCGATCTGCGCCATCAGCGCGATCAGTGCGTTCTGTCGTAGGAAGGTCGATTTACCCGCCATGTTCGGGCCGGTCAGCAACCAGATTTGCCCCGATGCCTGTGACGGTCCGGGTGACAGGTCGCAGGCGTTGGCGATGAAGGGCTGGCCGTCGCGCTTGAGCGCCTGTTCGACCACAGGATGGCGGCCGCCTTCGATGGAGAATTTAAGCGAGTTGTCGACCACGGGGCGTGCGTAATTCTCGTCGACCGCGAGTTTTGCCAGCGCGGAGGTCACGTCGAGCAGCGCAAATGCATGCGCCGCGGCGCGCAAGTCGTCGCCCGCGGCGACCGCCATCGCACACAGCCTGTCGAATATCTCGAGTTCAAGCCCGAGGGCGCGGTCGCCGGCATTGGCGATCTTGGCCTCGACTTCGCCGAGTTCCGTCGTGGTGAACCGCACCTGTCCCGCCAGCGTCTGGCGATGGATGAAGGTCGCATTGAGCGGCGCGGCCATCAGCTTGTCGCCGTGCTGCGCCGTGACCTCGACGAAATAGCCGAGCACGTTGTTGTGGCGGATCTTCAGACTCTTGATGCCGGTGTCGTCGGCGTAACGCGCCTGCATCGCGGCAACCACCAGCCGCGAAGCGTCGCGCAGGTTGCGCGTTTCATCGAGCGCCGGTTCATAGCCTGCGCGGACGAAGCCGCCGTCGCGTTTGAACAGCGGCAGTTCGTCGGCGAGCCCACGTGCGAATTCCCGTGCGAGATCGCGGGACGGGCGGCGCAGCGCGTCGATTGCTAGCGTGATGTCGCGCGGAAGTTTTTCGATCCGCGCGAGCCGCTCGACGGCTTTGTCGGCGGCCAGAATTCCGTCGCGCAGGGCGGCGAGATCGCGGGGGCCGCCTCGTCCGACGGACAATCGCGCCAGTGCGCGTGAAATGTCCGGCGCCGCGCGCAGGATGCCGCGCAAATCCTCCCGTGCAGCACTGTCGTGTGTGAATAGTGCAGCGGCGTCGAGCCGATGCGAGATGGTGGCACTGTCAGTCAGCGGCGCGGAAAGGCGTTGTGCCAGCAGCCGCGAGCCGGCTGCGGTTACCGTGCAATCGACGGCGTCGAGCAGCGACCCGCGCCGTTCGCCCGCCAGCGTTCGCGTCAGTTCGAGGTTGGCGCGGGTGGCGGGATCGATCGCCATCGTCGTGCCGGCCGCCTCGCGCGCGGGTGGCGACAGCGGCAGGTGCTGGCCGACCTGGGTGCGGTCCACGTATGTTACGGCTGCGGCGGCGGCGGTCGCCTCCAGCCGCGACATCGCGCCGAAGCCGTCCATGGTGGCGACGGCGAAATAATCGCACAGCCGCCGCTCGGCGGTGACGGCGTCGAACACATCGCGCGTCACCGGCGTCACAGCGGCCAAGGTGCGAAACAGCGCGGACAATTCTGGATCGGAATACAGCGCGTCTGTGACGATCACTTCATTGGGATTGATCCGCGCCAGCGTCGCGCCGAGTTCGCCCGCGCTGCATTCAGTGACGCTGAACTCCGCCGTCGAGATGTCGATCCACGCGAGTCCAATGCGGTCGCTGGCGGATGAGGACCCGCGCGTTCGCGCAATCGCCAGCAGATAGTTGTTGGTCTTGGCGTCGAGCAGGTTGTCTTCGGTCAGCGTGCCCGGCGTCACCAGCCGCACGACGTCGCGACGGACCACGCTCTTGTTGCCGCGCTTCTTGGCTTCGGCAGGATTCTCCGTCTGCTCGCAGACCGCGACGCGATGACCCAGTGCGATCAGCCTGTGCAGGTAGTCGTCGGACCGCTCCACCGGCACGCCGCACATCGGAATGTCTTCGCCCATGTGCTTGCCGCGTTTGGTCAGCGTGATGCCGAGCGCGCGCGAGGCGATTTCCGCGTCCTCGAAGAACAGTTCGTAAAAGTCACCCATCCGGTAGAACAGCAGCAGCCCCGGATTGGCGGCTTTTATTTCAAGATATTGTTCCATCATCGGCGTCACGCGTCCGGCAGCCTCAGATGAGGCAGTTTCGGCGTTTGGCGATGCGGGGGGCGTGGAATGGATGGTCATGGAGCGAACATTAGCAAAGTTCTTTCGCATGGTGGAATTGCACGGGACGTTTTCCACGCCTTGAGACGGTCCGTGCATGGCCGCTCTGCCGGGCAATAAGGCTGTTCCGGCCATCGATCATTTGACGCCCCGCGCCGTGCTTCCTAAAACTCGCGGCAGTTCGTGTGGTCGTTCGCAAGTCCGCGTCATGTTCCCGGCACGTTCTTTTGCGGACTTGCGAACTAAAACCACACGAGAATCTATTGTTGCCAGTGTCCTTCCGAATCCGAAGTTCGCGTGTGGGCCTGCTGTAGAATGCGGCGAACTTCGGATTCGGGACACTGGGCGGGCTCTATACGTCCGAACCAACTTCAGGGAGAACGACCATGCGTGATGTTTTCATTTGTGATGCGGTGCGGACGCCGATCGGCCGGTTCGGCGGATCACTGGCCAAGGTGCGTGCGGACGATCTGGCCGCGGCTCCCATCAAGGCGCTGATGGAACGCAATCCCAAGGCCGACTGGGGCGCGCTGGACGAAGTTGCATATGGCTGCGCCAATCAGGCCGGTGAAGACAATCGCAACGTCGCCCGCATGGCGCTGTTGCTGGCCGGATTGCCGGAGACGGTGCCGGGCATGACGGTCAACCGGCTCTGCGCGTCGGGCCTCGATGCGGTCGGCGGTATCGCGCGGGCGATCCGCGCAGGCGAGATCGATTTCGCTATCGCGGGCGGCGTCGAATCCATGACCCGTGCGCCGTTCGTCACCGGCAAGGCCAACGAGGCCTATCAGCGTGCGGTCGAAACCTATGACACCACAATCGGCTGGCGGTTCGTCAATCCGCTGATGAAGAAGATGTACGGCGTCGATTCGATGCCGGAAACCGGCGAGAACGTGGCGACGGATTATCAGATCTCACGCGCGGATCAGGACGCCTTCGCGATCCGCTCGCAGCAGCGCGCAGGCAAGGCGATTGCCGCGGGTTACTTCGCTGAAGAAATCACGCCGGTTACCGCTCCGGGCGGCAAGGCCGGGCCTGTGATCGTGGACAAGGATGAGCACCCGCGCCCGGAAACCACGCTTGAGCAGCTTGCGAAGCTGAAGCCGGTCACGCGCCCCGATGGCACGGTGACCGCCGGAAACGCCTCGGGCGTTAACGATGGTGCGGCTGCGCTGATCCTCGCTTCGGAAGAAGCCGTGAAGAAGCACGGCCTGACGCCGCGCGCGAAACTCCTCGGTCACGCCTCGGCCGGTGTCGCGCCACGCGTGATGGGCATGGGCCCGGTGCCGGCAGTGCGCAAGCTGCTCGAGAAACTCGGCCTCAAGATCAGCGACATCGATTTGATCGAACTCAACGAAGCCTTCGCGTCGCAGGGCATCGCGGTGCTGCGCCAGCTCGGTGTTCAGGAGGATGCTGATTTCGTGAATCCGCATGGCGGCGCGATTGCGCTTGGTCATCCGCTCGGGATGAGCGGTGCGCGGCTGGTGCTGACCGCCGTCCATGGCCTTGAAAAGCGCGGCGGCAAGTACGCGCTGGCCACCATGTGTGTCGGCGTCGGTCAAGGCGCCGCGGCGGCCATTGAAAAATTGAACTGAGCTCTTTTGGACGTGACGAAAACGGGGAGCCTGGGCTCCCCGTTTTGCTTTTCGCAATGCTGAGTCTGCTTAATCCATCACCGCAGCATGATCGGAAGCCTGCGACTGCTTGCGCAGCGCCGCTTTGCTTGATCCTATCATGATAGCGAGCGGCGCCGCGCACAGTGTGATGATCATCACCATCTGATAATCCCACGAGAAGGCGATGATCTGCGCCTGCGCACTGATCATGACATCCATCATCGCGCGCCCTGCGTCGGTGCCCATATTGATGATGCCGGCGACGTCCGGCATCTGCATGGGTTTGTTGAACGGCGTCACGTTCTCGTTGATGATCGCATAAGCTTCCCGGCCGCCCTCGGTCAGCTTGGCTGTTACGACCGAGATGCCGACAGAACTGGCCACATTGCGCATCAGCGTCAGCATCGAGGTGCCGTCGGTGCGCAGATGATTGGGCAGCGTCAGGAACGCAACCGTGCTGAGCGGAACGAATACCAGTCCCAGTCCAAAGCCCTGTGCGATGCTCACGATGATGATCGTCGGAACGCCGGTCTGGTCGGTCCATCCGGTCATGAGATAGAGCGACGCCGACATCAGCAGCATGCCGCTTGCGATCAGCGTGCGGGCCTCGATGTACTTCATGACGCGCCCGACCAGCATCATCGCGACGAAGGTGCCGAGCCCGCGCGTGGCCAGCAGCAAACCGGCGGTCAGGATCGGATAACCGATGACGTTCTGCAGATACGGCGAAGCAAGCGCCATCGTGCTGTAGAGCACGAGGCCCATGACCGCCATGAAGACGCAGCCGCCGATGAAGTTGCGATCCTTGAAGATCTCGAACTGAATGAATGGCCGTTTCGTCGTGAAGGAGTGCGCGAAAAAGTAATAGAAGCCGACAATCGAGAGTATCGTTTCCGCGACGATCTCGGGCGATTCCAGCCAGCCCAGTTGCTCGCCGCGATCGAGTGCGACCTGCATGGCGCCGATACCGATGGCCAGTGCGCCGAAGCCGAACCAGTCGAACTTCATTTCACTGTCGGTCTTGGTCTCGTCCATGAAGATGATGAGCCCGGCTACGGTGACGATGCCGAACGGGATGTTGACGAAGAAGACCCGGTGCCACGAATAGGTTTCGGTCAGCCACGCGCCGAGCGATGGCCCCATGATCGGACCCAGCATCACGCCCATGCCCCAGATCGACATTGCCTTGGCGCGCTCATGCAGCGCGTAGGAATCGAGCATCACCGCTTGCGACAGTGGCACCAGTGCCGCGCCGAACACGCCCTGCAGCAGGCGGAACAGCACCATCTGCGTGATGTCCTGCGCGAGGCCGCACATCACCGAAGCGATGGTGAAGCCCGCTGAACAGACAATGAAAACTTTCTTGCGCCCGAACCGGTTGGCGATCCAGCCGACCGGCGCGGTCATGATCGCCGCGGCAACGATGTAGGACGTCAGCACCCAGTTGATCTGGTCCTGCGAGGCCGACAGCGTGCCCTGCATGTAGGGCAACGCGACGTTCGCAATGGTGGTGTCGAGCGCTTGCATGATCGTCGCCGTCATGGCGCAGATCGTCACCATGTTGCGGCGAAATCCCGGGACCGCCGCCGTGGAGGCGGGGGCGGCGGCGGTCACCGGGTTTTCTCCTGGGCCGAAGCGGAGGAGAAACCGAGAAGGCCTGCGAGCGAGCGTTTATGTCCGGTATCGACCCAGACATAGGTGCTCATGCCCGCCTTGAGCTTCTGAACGGCCTGGTCGTTCTTGTCGAAATAGATGCGGACCGGCACGCGCTGCACGACCTTGACGAAGTTGCCGGTGGAATTCTGCGGCGGCAGGATCGCGAATTGTGCGCCGGTGCCGGGGCTGAGCGAGCCGACCTTGCCCATAAAGGTGTGGTCGGGGAACGCGTCGATCGACATCGTGACCGGCTGTCCGACACCCACATAGGTCAAGTCGGATTCCTTCAGATTGGCGTCAACCCACGGATTGGCGTTGTCGATCACGCTGAAGACCGGCGATCCGGCTGCAACGAAGCGACCTAACTGGATGCTGTCTACCTGTGTCGCGGTGCCGTCGATCGGTGCGCGCAACACGGTGTGATCGAGATTGCGCTGCGCCTGATCCAGCGCGGCTTTCGCCTGGAAGTAGGGCGGGAATTCCTCGAGCGGCAGATCGGGATTGCCGAGCAATTGGTTTTTCGCGTTGGCGAGTTGCTGTTGCAGCAGTTCGAGTTGCGCGCGCGCGAGGACGAGATTTGTTGCGCTGGTGTCGAGGTCGAGCTGCGAGCCGGACTGCGACTTGACCAGCGATGACTTGCGATCGACATCGCGCTGCTTCAGGTCCACGCCTTGCCTGGCAAGCTCCAGCAACTGCGTATAGGACGACACATTGGAGCGCAGGTTGTCGTAGTTGGTTCTGGCAGTTTCGAGTGTGGCTTTCGCCTGCTGAAGTGCAAAGCGGAACGGCACCGGATCGATCTCGAACAATTCGTCGCCGGCCTTGACCTTCTGGCCCTCTTTGATGAGGACCTTCTCGATCTTGCCGGAAATATCCGGGGTGATCAGAACCTTTTGCGCGCCGACATAGGCGTCGTCGGTGGTCGCGTAGCGGCCGCCCGACAGATAGAACGCAATGCCGCCAAGCAGCGCGATGGCCGGCACCACCACAAGCAAGAGCGTGCGCCGCTTTTCGCGCGCCAGCTGGCCCCAGCTTTTGCGTGGAGATTCGGTTGACGGCAGAGGTGTGTCTGTCAGCTTTTGCTCGGCGGGAAATTTGACGACCGGATCAGCCATAACGCGGCTCCTTGGTTTTTGCGTCGCTGGCGGCCTGGAGCGCGTCCCGCACGTTGTTCTTGATGGATTCGAGTTGACCGACCAGCGCAGCGGCCTCGTCAGCGTTCAGATGATTGAGTGCGGTCTGCGTGATCTCGGCGCGGAGCTTGGCAAGCCGCGCCAGCATCGGGCGCGCTGCGGGGCGCAGATAGAGACGATTGACGCGGCGATCCTTCGGATCTTCGCGGCGCTCGATGAGGTCGTTGTTGCAGAGGCGATCGATCAGCCGCGTCAGCGTGATCGGCTGCATCTCCATCATCTCGGCGAGTTCGGACTGCTTCAGGCCCTCGGTGCGCTCAAGTTTGGCCAGCACCGCCCACTGGGCGCGGGTGATACCGTGACGCACCGCCAGCTTGTCTGCATAGAGCCGCAGCATGCGCTGGGTCTCGAACAGCACGAACAGAAAATCGGTATTGCCCTTCGGCATCGGCGCGCCCTCGATAAGCTTTGGCTATAATAAGCTTGCTTATCAATTCCGGGAACCGCACGAATGGGATGCAAGCCATGTCGGGTTGCATGGATCGAAATTCGTTATTTTTATCAGTCGATTAGGTAAATTACGCCCATTCGACGCCGGATTCGGCGGCAAGGTCGATTGTGCTCCGGCAGCCGATATCGTCGAAATGATTGTCGAGAAATTTCTTGGCGGCGCGCATGCCGGCCCGGTGCAACAATTCGAAGAAGTCGTAGTCGGTTTTCATCTTGCTGGAGGCGGCGAGGCGTGTGCCGAGACCACCAAGATCGATGCGGTGGATGTTGAGCCGGCGATACTGGTCCTTGCCGGTGCCACGCGGCAATCGGCCGTCGTCGATCAACTGATTGACGAAATCCATGGTGCGCAATTCGGAGATCAGCGCCGAGTTGAAGGTGATTTCGTTCAGCCGGTTGATGATCTCGCCGGAGGTTCGCGGCGTCGTGGTGCGCGACACCGGGTTGATCTGCACCACCAGCACGTCTTCCGCATCGGTTGCCTGCAAAAAGGGAAAGATCGCGGGATTGCCCATGTAGCCGCCATCCCAATACGGCACGCCGTCAATCTCGACCGCGCGAAACATGAAAGGCAGCGCCGCAGACGCCATCACCACATCCGCGCTGATTTTCTCATTCGCGAAAATGCGCAGCCGGCCCGTGTGAACGTTGGTTGCCGAGATGTAGAGCGCGAGATCTGTGTTGGCGCGCAGCGCATCGAAATCGACAAAACGTTCGATGAGCTGACTGAGCGGATTGATGTTGAGCGGATTCAGTTCGTAGGGCGAGAAGTAATGCGCCATCGCCTCGAACCAGTTCTGCATCGGCGTGGCTGCAAACGGCATCAATGAAAACATCCGGTCGGTCATGGCGCGCTGGACCGGAGGAAGATTGCCGCCGGTGCTGGTCGCACGCCAGAATTCGGCGAGGCGTTTGCGTGCTTCTTCCGGGCCTCCGCGGGTGAGACCGTCCGCGACCATCACCGCATTCAAGGCACCGGCCGATGCACCGGAAATCCCGGTGATTTCCAGTCGCCCATCGGAAAGGAAATGGTCCAGCACGCCCCAGGTGAAGGCGCCATGAGATCCCCCGCCCTGAAGCGCCAGATTGATCTTCTTGGCGGCGCTTGCCTTGCGCACACCGGAGAAGTTCCAGGGCGTCAGGCTGTCGAGATAGGTCTTGAGAGTGGTCGCCATGAGCTCTTTCTCTCTGAAAAGATGCAGTTATTGGGTTATTGGGTTCCCTGGAGACCCGCGGAGTTCATTTGTATGCCGATGATTTGGGGCTTTTATGATGCAATGCAATAAAAATGATGCATTGCAAAACATTGCATCAACTTATGCCGCTGAAATTATGAGCGGAATCACATTAGCCGCACTACATATTGAGCCAATGAAACAAGCGAAGCCGGTTTTTCCTGACCCAAACCATGACCACGGGCGCTGCGCCGAGGATGCGTTCTTGCATGCCGAAAAGGTTTGCACGGGACGCGGTCAGAAGTTCACGCCGATCCGGCGGCAGGTTTTGGGCGCGTTGTTGTCGAGCCATCGGCCGCTCGGCGCGTATGAAGTGATCGACGAACTCGCCAAGACCATGCCGCGGCCGGCGCCGATTACTGTCTATCGCGCGCTGGATTTCCTGATGGAGAACGGCCTCGTTCACCGCATCGAAAGCCGCAACGCGTTTCTGGCCTGCGCCCATAATCACGATGAGACGGCGGTGGTGGCGTTCCTGATTTGCGAGACCTGCGGATCTGTCGGCGAGATTCCGGCCGCGCCTCTGGCGCAGAGTTTCAACGAAGCCGCGCGCGGCACGGGCTTCGCGCCGAAATTGTCGGTGGTGGAAATCACCGGCACCTGCGCGCATTGTCAGCGAACTGCATAATCAGAACAACACGGCGTGAAGCCGGACACGGGGTGCCATGCCATCAGACAGTTTGAAGGTCGCGCCAGCGGGGCGTCCGTTGAGCGCGACGGCCATCGCCCTGATGGTGATGCTGTGCCTGAGCTGGGGCTTCAATCAGATCACGGTCAAACTGGCGCTTCCCGAGATTCCGCCGCTGTTGCAGGCGACGATCCGCTCGGCTGGGGGATTGGTCATTATCCTGATGGTGGCGTGGCTGCGTGGCGTGCAGCTGTTTCGGCGTGACGGCACGCTCAAGGCGGGCCTGCTCGCCGGATTTTTCTTCGGGGTCGAGTTCATTCTGATCTATCGCGGACTGGTCTACACCACGGCGTCACGGGCGGTGGTGTTTCTCTATATCGCGCCGTTCGTTGTGGCACTCGGCTCGAAGCGGTTCCTTGGCGAACAGTTGAGTCCCTTGCAATGGAGCGGTCTGGCGCTGTCCTTTGCAGGCGTGGCGCTGGCAATCGGCGTGCCGCAGCCGTCGGTGGATGCCAAGGTCATCCTGGGCGATCTCCTTGTGATGGCGGGCGGCATTCTGTGGGCCGTGACCACGCTAATCGTGAAGGCATCCCCGCTGCTGCAGGCGCCTGCCGAAAAGACGCTGGCCTATCAGGTCGCGGTCTCGGTCCCGATATTGGCGCTTGGGGCGATGGTCTCGGGGGAGAGCATCACCCAGATGCCGGGACCCCTTGCCTGGGGGCTGATGATCTACCAGACGGTCTGGATTGTCGGGACGACATTCCTGATCTGGGTCTTTCTCATAAAGCACTATTCGGCCAGCAAACTGTCGTCATTTACCTTTATGACGCCTCTGTTTGGGGTCATTGGGGGCTATTTCGTGATGCACGACACCCTGACATTGGCCTTTGCGGGGGCTGCCCTTCTGGTCATGGCGGGCCTATATCTGGTAAACCGCCCCGGCGAGCCGGCAGGGAACCCTCTGCTTCCGGCCGCTGAAAACGACACCTGAGCGCAAAGAGATTCTGACGTGAGCGATCTGAAAGAACGGACCAAGGAAATCCAGGCCGGCCCCAAGGGGCGCCATCGGACGGTTCAGGTGACAGTCGGCAACGTCAAGGTCGGAGGCGGCGCACCGATCGTGGTGCAGTCGATGACCAATACCGACACCGCGGACATCGAGGGCACCGTCAAGCAGGTTGCAGCGCTTGCGCGCGCCGGCTCCGAAATGGTTCGCATCACGGTGGACCGCGATGAAGCGGCGGCCGCCGTTCCCCACATCCGCGAAAAGCTCGACAAGCTCGGGATCGACGTGCCGCTGATCGGCGACTTCCATTACATCGGCCACAAGCTGCTGGCCGATCATCCGGCTTGCGCTGCGGCGCTGTCGAAGTACCGCATCAATCCCGGCAACGTCGGCTTCAAGAACAAGCGTGACACGCAGTTCACCGACATCGTCGAAATGGCGCTCAAGCACGGCAAGACCATCCGCATCGGTGCGAACTGGGGTTCGCTCGATCAGGAATTACTGACCAAGCTGATGGAAGAGAACGCCAAGTCGCCTGACCCGATCGATGCCCGCGCGGTAACGCGCGAGGCGATGGTGCAGTCGGCGCTGTTGTCTGCGAAGCGCGCCGAGGAAATCGGCCTGCCGAAGAATCGGATGATTCTGTCGGCCAAGGTGTCCAACGTGCAGGATCTGATCGCAGTCTATCGCGAACTCGCCGCGCGCTCGGATTACGCCATCCACCTCGGACTGACCGAAGCCGGCATGGGCTCGAAGGGCATCGTCGCGTCGTCGGCGGCGCTCGGCATTCTGCTTCAGGACGGCATCGGCGACACCATCCGCGTCTCGCTGACACCGGAGCCGGGCGGGGACCGCACGGTCGAGGTGAAAGTCGGTCAGGAAATTCTCCAGACCATGGGCTTCCGCACCTTCGTGCCGCTGGTGGCGGCATGCCCGGGCTGTGGCCGCACCACCTCGACGGTGTTCCAGGAACTGGCGCGCGATATTCAGGATTTCATCCGCGATGAAATGCCGAGCTGGAAGACGCGTTATCCCGGCGTCGAGCAGCTCAACGTCGCGGTGATGGGTTGCATCGTCAACGGTCCCGGCGAATCCAAGCATGCCGACATCGGCATCTCGCTGCCCGGGACGGGCGAAACCCCGGCCGCGCCGGTGTTTGTCGACGGCCAGAAATTCCGCACGCTGCGCGGCCCGACTATTGCGACCGACTTCAAGGCGCTGGTCATCGACTATATCGAGCAGCGCTACGGCGGCACTGGAGCCAAGGCTCCTGCGGTGACTGCAGCGGAATAATTTTAGCGCGTACTACGCGACGAACCGCGGCCCGCCGTCACAGCGGGCCGTTCTTCTCGCGATTATCGACCACAGCTTCTTCAAGATCGAGGTCGCGCTCGATGCGCCGCCTTGTCTCGTCGGTGATCTTTCCCTCGCGCAACAGCCTGTGAAGACACATCCGCTCGATCGTGATGATTTCGCGGACCAGCGAGGCGCCCTGTGTGGCCGGCGTGAACTGGCCTTCTTCCCTCGGAGGTTCCGGCAGCGCGCGCATGCGGGTTTCGTGACGGGCTTCGAGAAATCTGGCCAGACCCTCGGGCAGATTGCGTTCCTTGATGATCCGGTCGAGCGAACCGCGCGCCCATTCGAGAATCTCCCGTCGCGCTGCGATCTCGGCTTCCCGTTCCCGAATGGCCTCAAGACGTCCGTGATCGGAGAGGCCAAGGAGCCTGACCAGCATCGGAAGGGTCAGTCCGATGCCGATCAACGTGAAGATGATGACGCCGAAGGTTATGAGCAGGATGAGATCGCGGTGCGGGAAGTCCTGTCCGTTCGGCAGCGTCAGCGGCAACGCGAGCGCGACGGCAAGAGATACAACGCCGCGAATGCCGGTGAAGCCGATAACGACAATGTATCGCCACGGTGGTTTGGCATCCCGCGCGGCGACCCTCTTGCTAAGGAGACGCGGCAGGTACGTGCCGGGAAAAACCCACAGGAAACGCGCAATAACGACGATGGCGGAGACGATCGCGATGGCCGCGAGGATCTCGGACACCGGAAGCGCTTTCGATTTTTCCATCAAAAGCCGCAACTGGAAGCCGATCATCAGGAACAGCACCCCCTCGATCAGCCAGATCACGAAGTCCCAGAAGAAGATGCCCTGCAATCGGGTTTTCGATGAGATCAGCAGCGGTCCATTCCAGCTCACATAAAGACCGGTCACGACGGTGGCGATCACGCCAGATCCATGAAAATGCTCCGGCACCCAGAAGGCGAGGTAGGGCGTCAGCAGCGACAATGAAATCTCGACGCGCGGGTCGCGCGCCCATTGGCGCAGACGGAGGCTGAGCCAGCCCACCGCAATACCGAAAAGAATTTCACCGACGATGATCGCGACGAATGTTCCGGCGGCGGGAGGGAGCGAGAATGCGCCCGTGCTGACGGCAAGCACCGCGAACCGGTACAGGATCAGGGCAGTGGCATCGTTCGCGAGTCCTTCGCCTTCGAGGATGACAAGAATGCGATGGGGCAGCTTCAACCGTTTGGCGATGGCGAGCGGCGCCACGACATCAGGCGGCGATACGATTGCGCCGAGGACGAAGCCTACACTCCATGGGAAGCCGAGCGCGTAGTGCGCGGCTGCGGCGACCAGCACCGTCGTAAAGATCACGCAGCCGATTGCCAGCAGGCCGATCGGGCGCAGGTTGGCCTTGAACTCGCGCCAGCTCATCGCCACGCCGGACGAATAGATCAGCGGCGGCAGCACCAGTAGCAATACGCCTTCCGGCTTCATCTCGATGCGCGGGAATCCTGGCAGAAACGCCAGGATGATTCCGACAATCAGAAAAACGATGGCCGGCGCGACCGCAAGCCGCTTCGCGAGCGTTGCGGAAGCCGCGAGTGCCGTAAGCACAAGAAGGAAGGTCAGGAATGTCGTTACCATGGAGGGATCATATGGCGCTGGCCGCGATATTGACCATCAAGGCCACCAGCGCGGTGTTGAAGACAAACGATACGACACCGTGGACCGTTGCAGTCCGGCGGATGATCTTGTCGGTGACCCCGACATCCGACACCTGCGCTGTCATGCCGATCACGAAAGAGAAATAGACGAAGTCCCAGTAGTCAGGATCGCCTCCGCCTGGAAACGAAAGTCCGCCAGCCTTGGCGTTGCGATAAAAATCATGGGCATAATGCAGCGCAAATGTGGTGTGGATCATCGCCCATGACAGCACGATGGTTACAACCGCAAGCGTGAGTTGCGGAGTTCCCTGCGGTTTGATGGCAAGCTCCATGACGATGGCGGCAATGCTCGCAAAGGCGCCAAGGCCCGTCATGGCGAGAATAAAGAAGCGCCCGTCGTCCTGGATCGCCGCCTGCCGCCGGATATGAGCGGTGTCGCAAGTGAACACCGTCACGTAGGCAAGGATCATATAGATTGCGACGAAGACATCCCACGCAACGAGAAGGCGGCTCGCAAGCCGCCACGACATCGGCAGCACCAAAAGCGATGCAAGACCGATCGCCAGCGCGATGAATGTGCGCGGGCGTCCGTAGATAATGCGAAGCGGCTTGGGCATGCCTTTAAGGCGAAGAAGATACGGATCGCCGTCCTTCTTGCCCGGCATGATGCGCCTTTCTAGTTCTGCCGCTCGGCGACGAAACGCGAGGTCGCGCGCAGGACATCGCCCTTCGCGCCGAATGGCGCAAGCGCGGCATCGGCGTGCTTCCGAAGATCGCGCACGCGAGCTTTGGCGCCATCAATCCCCAGGAGCGTGACGAACGTGGTCTTGCCGGCTGCCGCGTCCTGTCCGGCAGGCTTGCCGAGCGCCGCGGCGTCGCCTTCGACGTCCAAAAGATCGTCGGCGATCTGGAACGCTTCGCCAAGCGCGTGACCGTAAGCATCGAGCGCATCGTACTGATCCTTAGGCGCTTGACCGAGCAGCGCGCCCGCGATGCAGCCATACTTGAGCAATGCGCCGGTCTTCATCTGCTGCAGCTTGGCGACATCCGGCGGCTCCGGGTCGCCGAAGCGGCCTTCGCCGGCGAGATCCATGATCTGTCCGCCCACCATGCCACCGATGCCGGCAGCGCGCGCGAGTGCGCGGGTCAGCAACAAACGCACCGTCGGGTCCTTGTGAACCTCGTCGCGGGTGATGATATCGAAGGCGATGGTGAGAAGCCCGTCGCCTGCGAGGATCGCAGTGGCATCGTCGAACTTCTTGTGCGAGGTCGGCCGTCCGCGCCGCAGATCGCTGTTGTCCATTGACGGCAAATCGTCATGGATCAGCGAGTAGCAATGAATGCATTCCAGCGCGGCGCCAGCCATCAGCGCGGCATCGCGCGGCACACCGAACACTGTGGCGCTTTCCACCACCAGAAACGGACGCAGCCGCTTGCCGCCATTGAGGCTCGAATAGCGCATCGCCTCCATCAGCCGGTGCGGGCGCACGATTTCGCCTGACAGCGGCGTGTCAGACAAAAGACGCGTCAACAGCGCCTCGGTGTCGGCCGCCGTGGCGTCGAGCCGTTTCATGAAATCCTGTGGTGAAGTGCCGGTGGTCATCAAAAGCTCCAAACGAACGCAAATTTCGGCGGACAATCGGTTATGGCATCGCCCGCGTCAATTCCGCAAAGCGTGGCTTTGCCGGGGATTGGAAAAAACAGAAAGGCATGGTTTCTGTTGGCTGGGCCGCTGGAATAGCCCTCCGGGCGTGAGGTGTGATGCGACGTTTGATCCGTGCGGTCGCGCTGGTGGTGCTGGGGCTGGTGCTTTTGCCCTATGTGCTGACCCCATTCTACAGCAGCGGACATCCCGTCTCCACGCTGATGATCGGACGATATCTCACAGGCGAAACCGTCACCCGCAAATGGGTCGATCTCGACGAGATGTCCGAGGCGCTGCCGCGCTCCGTGGTCGCCGCCGAGGATGCCAAATTCTGTTTTCATCACGGCATCGACTGGGATTCGGTCCGGAACATTATTGAGGATGCACAGGACGGCGAGGTCGCGCGTGGTGGATCGACCATTACGCAGCAGGTGGCGAAAAACCTGTTCCTCTGGCCGGGCCGCAGCGTGGTCCGCAAGGTGATCGAGTTCCCGCTGGCGATGTGGATCGATCTGGTGCTGTCGAAAAAGCGTATTCTGGAGCTTTATCTGAACGTGGCCGAGCTCGGCCCGGACGGCCAGTTCGGTGCGGAGGCCGGTGCAAACTATGCATTTGGCCGCCCGGCAGCGGCGCTTTCAGCCCGCGAAGCGGCCCTTTTGGCGTCGATCCTGCCCAATCCGGTGACCAGAAGTGCCCGGAATCCGGGGCCGGGCGTGCGGCGGATGGCAGGGACCTATGTGGTCCGGGCCCAATCGGCCGAAATCTCTGATTGCTGGGAGCGAAATCGCTGATTTTGGGCCTTTTTGGCCCATTTTCTCGCCCCCTCTGGTCTAGCTTTCGCAGCAACCTTCATCTATAAGCGCGGCCTCAATCCGAATTCTGGAGAGCCCCCGCCCGGCGGGTGAGCCTTGATTTAGAGGACGACGATCCCATGGCCGTTCCACGCAGGAAAACCTCGCCGTCACGCCGCGGCATGCGCCGCTCGGCGGACGCGCTCAAGAAGCCGACATATGTCGAGGACAAGGATTCGGGCGAACTTCGCCGTCCGCATCATCTCGATCTCAAGACCGGCATGTACAAGGGCCGCCAGGTCCTGAAGGTCAAGAAAGACTGACGTCCGTATCGCGGCGCGCTGCTTTCAGGCAGCGCGTTTGCCCGCGATGCTGGCGGAGGCGCGCGAACGCGGCTTCACAAGAACGCCATAGACGCATGTGATGACCAGTGCATCACAGGATATTTCTTCAGAGAGAGCCTGCCGACGATGATCGGTTTTCCGCTGCTTCTGATTCCGTTCGCGATCTACAACATCTTCGTGTTCCTGATGCCGGGCGTGACGTTCACCGCGCCGGTCACGACTGTTCCGTTGATGTCGGGCGTGCAGTGGGCGCCGACATTCGGCGATGCGCTGCTGGCGCTTACAGCGCTTCTCCTGATGTTCGAAGTCATCAAGGCCGCGCGTCCCGGCGCGCGATACCTGACCGATCATTTGCTGTCGCTGGTTGTGTCAGGCGCTGCGGTGGCGGAGTTTCTGCTGCTTGTGCCGTTCGGCACGTCGACTTTCTTTCTGCTGACCGTGCTGATGGTCGTGGAGTTTATCGCAGAGGTCTCGATCGGCTTCCGCAACCGGAAGCGGCGCGTGCCCGCCGTCGTCGAGCCTGCACCCGTGCCAGCCAGTCCTGCGCCGGTCAGTCCTGCACCTGCCAATCTCGCGCCAACCGAACCATCCTTCGATCGTCCACACCAGGATCTGAAGCCGGCTGAACCGGTGTTCCCACCGTCCCAGCATGCGGAGGCAGAGCCTGCGCCGAAACCGGTGCCGACCCTCGCCGTGATCCGCAATTCCGACGGCGTAACGCCTGCTGCGGATCGCAAGGTTTCGGACTGGAATGTCAGTGATCTTGTGTCGGACAGTACGCCGGATGGCGCGGTCAAAACGCCACCGAAGCCCTGATCGGCCTCAAGCGATCTGCGATAACGCTTTCCCGTAACAATTTGCACGCGGTGCCGTGGCGCGGTCATAGACCGCGCGCGCGTCGGCAGGAGTCGCGCGCCGCAAGGTGCGGGTCTGAGGCGTCTGATCGGCCATCGCAATCAGGTGGGTCACGAACGATGCGTCGGGGCGTGCCGGGCGCAGCGCAGGCATCCGGGCTGGAGGTTCAACGGGCACCAGAGCCCGGCTCGGAACAGGCTCCGCGGCGGCGGGGTTCGCTGCCGCCGCAGCTTGCCTTGCCGGTGAGCTTGATCCGGTGGTCGACGCGATCCTGGATACGATCATAGCCTGGCTGCCTGTCTCATTTTGGGACGCAAAGCGCCTCCTCCATAAGACATCGCAAGGGCCATGCCGGATGCGGTTGGCATGGGGTTACCTGCTTCGGAGCATTGATAATCAAGCGATTTGTCGGATTGTTCAGGAAGTTGGCCTAGGCTGATGGGCGTTGGACGATTTAATCTTGGTCGTCGAATCACCCCGCCGTCCCGGAACGAGGCACCTTTGAAAGCTACGACGTTTCAAGCCTCGCTAAATCCCGGACCTGCTATTGCACCCGGCGATCCCCCCTTTTTGCACAGCGTTCTTCCGGCTCCGGGCCCGGATATTCTCGTCACCCTTGGGCAAGCGAGCTTTTCCTGGGACATCGCCGGCGACACGCTGCACTGGAGCGACAACGTCCAGTCCGTGCTTCGCGATATCCCGCAATCGTCATTGTCGAAGGCTAGCGAGTTCTCGAAGCTGATCGAGCCGATGCGTGCCATCCGCAACGACGCGGTATTGAACTCAACGGCCGCTGACAGCGGCGAGGGCGTGCCGTACCAGATCGAATACGGGCTGCGAGTCAGCACGTCGTCGCCGATACTCTGGATCGACGAATGCGGCCGCTGGTTTGCCGGCGCCGATGGAAGGCCGTCCCGCGCGCAGGGAATCATTCGCATCAACAACGAGCGCCATGCCCGGGATGAGCAGCTTCTGAAGCTTTCGCAGGACGATCCGCTGACCGGCGAATTCAATCGCGCGCGTCTGATAGCCGCGTTGGCCGAGGCGATCGAAGAGGCCGGCCGATTCCGCTCATCCTTCGCTTTCATGCTGGTTGGCATCGATCACCTTGCACAGATCAACGATGCCTTCGGCTATGAGGTTGCCGACGAAGTTATCGTCGAAGTCGCGAAGCGTATTCGTGCGCGGCTGCGCGGCGGCGATGTGCTCGGCCGGTTTTCCGGCAACAAGTTCGGCCTGATCCTGAAGAACTGCTCTGTCGATGACATGCATGTCGCGGCCGAGCGTTTTCTTGCGGGAATCCGGGATGAAATCGTGCCGACGCGCTCCGGCCCGGTGGCACTGACCGCGTCGATCGGCGCGATCAACGCGCTCCGGCACGCCAGCACCGTCGAGGAGGCGATGAGCCGGACCCAGGAGGCGCTCGATCTCGCCAAGGCGCGGCGCCGGGGTTCGCTGATGGTCTGGCGCCCGAATGTCGAGCGCGATGCCCAGCGCCGGGTCAACATCCGGGTCACCGATGAAATCGTCACGGCGCTGAACGAGCGCCGTATCGTCATGGCTTACGAGCCGGTTGTGGCCACGGTCTCGCGGCAGCCTGCATTCCATGAGTGCCTGGTGCGGATGCGTCAGGAGGACGGCGAGTATTCGCTGTCGCCGGACATTGTCCCGGTTGCTGAGAAACTCGGCCTGATCCGGCTTGTCGATCACCGGGTGCTCGAACTCGTCGTCGCCGAGCTGGCGGATGCGCCTCACGCCCAGCTCAGTCTCAACATCTCGCCCGACACGACCATGGACCCGGACTGGTGGGCCAGCATCGAATCGCTGATGCGAGCGCATCCCGGCGTCGCCGAGCGGCTGATCGTCGAAATCACCGAAACCGTCGCGATCCAGGATCTGGACGATGTGCGCGGTTTCGTCACACGGCTGAAGAACTTCGGCAGCCGGATTGCGATCGATGATTTCGGCGCGGGTTACACGTCGTTCCGCAACCTGCGAAAGCTCGGCGTCGACATTGTGAAGATCGACGGCGCGTTCGTGCAGAATATCGCGCGATCATCGGATGACCGGGCTTTCGTGCAGACCCTGATCGACCTCGCCCATCGGCTCGGTATCGAGACGGTCGCCGAATGGGTGCAGGATGAGGAGTCGGCCAAGCTGTTGCAGGGTTGGGGCTGCGACTACATTCAGGGGCGGCTGACGGGACTGGCGTCACTGAAGAAACCATGGACCATGGCTGCACAGCCAGCCGCGGCGATAGGCGCTAACTGACTTCACCGCATCGGCGGCAGAACCTGCCGCCGCGACGAGTTACAAGAGCGGCTTCGATCAGCCCTTGTTCTCTGATTCTTTCGACATCCGCTCGAGACGATCCTGCATCTCTTTCATTTGACGCTTGAGATCGTCGATGTCGGCCTCCGGGGCCTCGTTCGCGGTCGGCGGGGATTCGGCGGACGGAGTTTGATTCCGCACCGGCGCGCCGAACGGCTTGAACATCGCGAACGTGCGCTCGAACATTTCCATGTTGCGGCGGACATGTTCCTCAAGCGGCGCGAACGGCGTGTTGCTGAACGTGTTCGTCATCTGCTTGCGGAACTTTTCCTGTTCGCGCGTCAGCGTATCGATGGATTGTTCGAGATACTTCGGCACCACCATCTGCATGCTGTCGCCGTAGAAGCGGATCAACTGGCGCAGGAACGTGGTCGGCAGCAGGTTCTGGCCGGCCTTGTTTTCCTGTTCGAAGATGATCTGGGCCAGCACAGAGCGGGTGATGTCGTCACCCGTCTTTGCATCGTAGACGAGGAAGTCCTCGCCCTCCTTCACCATGGCCGCGAGGTCTTCAAGCGTCACATAGGTGCTGGTGCCGGTGTTGTAGAGGCGCCGATTGGCGTACTTCTTGATGGTAATTGGCTGATCGGATTTTGCCATGGACTCACACATACCTAGCGAAAAGAGGAACCGGCGAATGTCGCCGAGGGCAGTGCAAACAATGCATCGCAATAAACTAAGCACTTTCAGAAAGGTACGGCTACCGTTTTGTGCAGGACGGTTAATGTCCGGGCATGGGAGGGACGGCGGAACAGCCCAGCAAGCCGCCAGAATGCCTTTGGCTCATTGACACGAAACGGCTAGGTTAACAGGATAGCGCGAGAGCCAGCCCCAAGCCTTCCGGCGGCTTCCCTCGCGCCCTCACGTCTTTCGACTTCAAAAAAGCAGGAGATGCCCATGTCCGACGATGTCGTCATCGTCAGCGCTGCCCGCACCCCGGTCGGCACATTCAACGGCGCGTTCGCCAACACCCCCGCCCACGAGCTGGGTGCAGTCGCCATCAAGGCTGCGCTCGAGCGGGCCGGTATTGAGCCAGCGCGCGTTTCCGAAGTCATCATGGGCCAGATCCTGACCGCCGCTCAGGGGCAGAACCCGGCCCGGCAGGCCGCCATGAAGGCCGGCATTCCCGCGGAAAGCCCGTCCTGGGGCGTCAACATGCTGTGCGGTTCGGGATTGCGCACGGTGGCATTGGGCTATCAGGCGCTAATGAACGGCGATTCCGAGATCGTGGTCGCCGGCGGCCAGGAATCCATGAGCATGTCGCCACATGCGCAGCATCTGCGCGGTGGCGTGAAAATGGGTGCTCTCGATTTCGTCGACACCATGATCAAGGACGGCCTCTGGGACGCCTTCAACGGCTACCACATGGGCAACACCGCCGAAAACGTCGCGCGTCAGTTCCAGATCACCCGGCAGCAGCAGGATGAGTTCGCCGTCGGTTCGCAGAATAAGGCCGAGGCCGCTCAGAAGGCCGGCAAGTTCAAGGATGAAATCGTCCCGTTCACAGTGAAGACCCGTAAGGGCGACATTGTTGTGGAAGCGGATGAAGGTCCGCGTCACGGCGCGTCGATGGATGCGATGGCCAAGCTCAAGCCGGCCTTCGAAAAGGAAGGCACGGTGACCGCCGGTAATGCATCTGGCATCAATGACGGCGCCGCGGCGCTGGTGCTGATGACCGCAAAGCAGGCTGCCAAGGAAGGCAAGACACCGCTCGCGCGCATCGTCTCGTGGGCGCAGGCGGGCGTCGATCCGTCGATCATGGGCACCGGGCCGATTCCGGCGTCTCGCGCCGCGCTCAAGAAGGCAGGCTGGAAGCCAAGCGACCTCGATCTGATCGAGGCCAATGAGGCTTTCGCCGCGCAGGCTTCCGCTGTGAACAAGGAAATCGGCTGGGATCCTGCCAAGGTCAATGTCAACGGCGGTGCAATTGCCATCGGTCATCCGATCGGTGCATCGGGTGCGCGCGTGCTTGTCACGCTGCTGCATGAAATGCAGAAGCGCGATGCCAAGAAGGGCCTTGCAACACTTTGCATCGGCGGCGGCATGGGCATTGCATTGTGTGTTGAACGATAAAATTCTCTGAACGCACTGCACAATACAAAATCAAAATGCCCGGCAGTTTGCCGGGCATTTTTTCTTGCTGTTATCGCAATTGGCCTGAATACTTGTTTTCCAAAAACACTTCAGTGAACTGCGGAGGGGATACCTGATATGGCACGCGTGGCATTGGTAACAGGCGGAACGCGCGGCATTGGCGCTGCGATCAGCAAGGCGTTGAAGGCTGCGGGCTACAAGGTTGCGGCGAGTTATGCCGGCAACGATGAGGCCGCGGCGAAGTTCAAGGCTGAGACGGGAATCCCCGTTTACAAATGGGATGTCGGTGCGTTCGATGCGTGCGCAGACGGCGTGAAGAAAGTCGAGGCCGAGATCGGGCCGATCGACGTTCTCGTCAACAATGCCGGTATCACCCGCGACGTTCCCTTCCACAAGATGACGCTTGATCAGTGGAACGCCGTGATGAACACCAATCTCGGTTCGCTGTTCAACATGACGCGGCAGGTGATCGAGGGTATGCGGGGCCGCAAGTTCGGGCGCATCATCAATATCTCGTCGATCAACGGCCAGAAGGGCCAGTTCGGTCAGGTGAATTATTCGGCGGCGAAGGCCGGCGATATCGGATTCACCAAGGCGCTGGCGCTCGAGAATGCGCGCGGCGGAATCACGGTGAATGCGATCTGCCCCGGCTACATCAACACCGAGATGGTGCAGGCCGTGCCCAAGGACGTTCTTGAGAAGAATGTCATTCCGCAGATTCCCGTCAGCCGCCTCGGCGAACCGGAGGAAATCGCGCGCGGCGTGGTCTTCCTTGCGTCCGACGACGCCGGTTTTGTCACGGGGTCAACGATGACCATCAACGGCGGACAATACCTGCAATAAGAGATCGATTCCTGAATAGCGGAAATCGGCTTCTGGATATGGCGTTATCGCGGATTGAATGGCATTGATCCGCGATGACGTCCTCAACCGCTACTCTTGTCGGCCTCACCGCCATTGTGATGTGGTCGCTGCTCGCCGCGCTCACCGTGGCGACGGGCCGCGTTCCGCCATTCCAACTGCTGGCGATGACGTTCGCCATCGGCGCCTGCGTCGGCCCGTTGACATGGCTATGGCGTCCCTCTGCCGTTCGCGCGCTGCGTCAACCGGTTCTGGTGTGGCTGGTCGGCATCGGCGGGCTGTTCGGCTATCACGCGCTATACTTTCTGGCGCTGCGGCTCGCGCCGCCGGCTGAAGCGGGGCTGCTGAACTATCTCTGGCCGCTGCTGATCGTGCTGCTCTCGTCGCTGCTGCCGGGCGAGCGGCTGGCGCCGCATCATATTGTCGGCGCGCTTCTGGGCTTCGCCGGGACGATTCTTCTGTTCACGGGCAACAGCGGATCGTCACCCGATCCCGCGCATATTCCCGGTTTCATCGCGGCGTTTATCGCAGCGTTCGTCTGGGCCGGCTATTCGGTGATGTCTCGCAAACTGGCGGCAGTGCCGACGGACGCGGTTGCCGGATTTTGTCTCGCCACCGCGCTGCTGGCGACAGTGTGTCATCTCGTCCTTGAGACGACGATCTGGCCGGAGACGACGGCGCAATGGCTTGCCATTGTAGCGCTCGGGATCGGGCCGGTGGGGATCGCATTCTTTGTGTGGGATATTGGCATGAAGCGCGGCGACATTCGCGTATTGGGTGCCGCGTCCTACGCCACGCCGCTGTTGTCGACCGCATTCCTGATCATTGCCGGCTTTGCGAAGCCCACCGCGACGCTCGCCATCGCGGCGGCGTTGATCGCAGGTGGCGGACTGATCGCGGCGAAGGACATGATCGTTAAACGAGGGGCATGATCCCGAAAAGTGGAAGCCGGTTTTCGGGCCAGATCATGCCCAATCATTAAGGCTTAAGCCGGCGACCAGCCCGGCGGTGCGAGTTCGAATGTCGCAAAATCGAATCCGGGCGCCACCGTACAGCCGACCAGCGTCCAGTCGCCGGTGCTCTCGGCGGCCTGCCATGCATGGGCTGGCACGACGGCCTGCGGCTGTTCGCCGGCATTCAGGTCAGGTCCGAGCCGGATTGCGCGCTCGCCACTGTCATCGGCAATCCGCAGTGTCAGCGCATCGCCGGCATGGTAGTGCCAGATCTCCACGGCATCGACGCGATGCCAGTGTGATTTCTGGCCCCGCGCCAGCAGGAAGTAGATCGCGGTGGATGCGGTCCGGCCGCCATCGACGGTGCGGGGATCGCGAAAGGTCTCGCGATAGTATCCGCCTTCGGGATGCGGCTTCAGGCCGAGGCGCGCGATGATGTCGTCGGCGGTCAATGAGAAAGGTTCGCGCATCACGCCTTGTTCTTGCGTTCGCGCAGTTCGCCAAAAACGTTTGCCGGGCTCTTTCCCGCGAGGCCGACAGCGGCTGCAACAGCCGGAACGTCGGCGCGCAGGAAGGTGTTGGCTTCCTTCTCGTCGCGGATCAGTGTCGGAACCGTTGGCTCGTTCGCGGCGCGCAGTTTCGATACTTCCTCGGCACGTGCCTTCAACGCCGGATTGTTCGGCTCGATGCCCAGCGCGAACTTGACGTTGGACGCGGTATATTCGTGACCGCAATAAACGCGCATGTCATTCGGCAGAGCGCGCAGCTTCAGCAGCGATTCCCACATCATCGGATAGGTGCCCTCGAACACGCGGCCGCAGCCGATCGAGAACAGGGTGTCGGCGCAGAACAGTGCGCGGTCCTCGTCGAACACATAGCTAATGTGATCGAGCGTATGTCCGGGGGTTTCGAGCACGCGCGCACGGAGGTTGCCGACCTTGACGGTCGCGCCTTCCTTGACGCGCTCATCGACAAGCGGGATCGCCGCGGCCTTGTCGTGCGGCGCGACCACCCGGCAATCGTACTTTTTCTTGAGCTCGGCGATGCCCCCGACATGGTCCATGTGATGATGGGTGACCAGAATGTCAGTCAGCGTCCAGCCTTCGCGCTGCAATGCCTTGATGATCGGTCCGGCCTCCGGCGCGTCGATCGACGCGGTAGCCTTGGTGACCGGATCATGAATCAGATAGCCGAAATTGTCGGACAGGCAGGGAAACAGGCGAATCTCGGCAGTCATGACAGCTCCATTTGTCGCGGATGGGCCACGCTAACACGGCCATATCCGCGGTGAAATACGTTAACGCCGTTCCGGAGATCGCCTGGTGGTCGCTGCACGGCGCCGTTCCCCATGATAGGCTGGCACCATGACAATCGACGTGATCGATCTGCGTAATTTCTATTCGCAGCGCCTCGGCGCGGTGGCGCGGCGTTTGATCAGCCGCGGCATTCAGCGGTACTGGCCGCGAGCGGATGGCTTGCGAGTCGCCGGGCTCGGGTACCCGACACCGTATCTCGGCCTGTTTCGCGAGGATGCGGAGCGGTGCATCGCGCTGATGCCCGCCGCCCAGGGCGTCCTCAAATGGCCTACGGCGCGGCCGACATTGTCGACGCTGGTCGATGAATTCGCACTGCCTTTGGCGGATGCTGCGGTCGACCGCATCCTGCTGGTTCACGCGCTGGAAATCTCTGACGATCCGGAAGGACTGTTGCGCGAAGTCTGGCGCGTGCTGGCGCCGTCGGGCCGGATGATGGCGATCATTCCGAATCGTCGCGGCGTGTGGACGCGGACTGACAACACGCCGTTCGGACATGGCCGTCCGTACTCACGCTCGCAGATCACGCAATTGCTTCGGCAGACATGGTTCACGCCGACCGCATGGGGTGAAGCGCTGTTCGTGCCGCCGTTTCAGAGCGCATGGGTTCTGCGTTCCGCGATGGCGTGGGAGCGGATGAGCGCGGCGGTGTCGTCGCCGTTCGCCGGCGTCCACATCGTGGAAGCGTCGAAGCAGGTTTATCGCGCGATCCCGGCACATCGCGAGCGTACGCGCCTGATTCCGTCGATGCCGCCGGTTCTCTTGCCGACGCCGACACGACGTGACGATCGGCCTGCGGCCGGCTAAACAAAAACTGCCCGCCTGAGGAGCGCTCAGGCGGGCAGTTAAACCAGAATCATCGATTTCGTTTATTCGCTGGCTGAATTGATATCTTCGCCCGCAGGCTGGCCGGCCTGACCTTCAGGACGCGGGCCAGGCGGCCGACGCCGGCGGCGATGACCGAAGCGCTCGCCGCTCGGATTGCCGTTGCCTTCGGCGCTGGTTCCGTTCGGTTGCGGCTGGGCTCCACCCGTAATGAAGGATGGAAGCCGATCCACCTGATCGCCTTCGGAGGGCTGTGCCGAAGGCTGCGAACGCTGATCGCGATCACGGAAGTTCTGCTCGCGCGGCTGATGCTGTTCGCGCGGATACGGCTGGGACTCGCGCGGCTGGAACTGCGGCTGCTGCTGTTGCGACGGCACAAAGCCGGGCTCCGCGCCGAAGTTGGAATAGCTGTCGCTGTCGTCGCTGTTGTCGTCGAGGGCATCGCCGTCCTGACGCGGCATCGGCTGCTGCTGCGGTTGGTTCTGGCGGAACTGTTCCTGCGCCGCAGCGATCAGGCGGAAATAGTGTTCGGCGTGCTGGTAGTAGTTTTCGGCGGCGACCGGATCACCGGACGAGCGCGCATCGCGCGCGAGCTGGACGTACTTTTCCGCAACATGAGAGGCGGTGCCGCGAATTTTGATGTCCGGTCCGTTGGACTCGAAAACCCGGGTCATCGGGTTCTGGCCGCGCCGGTTATTGTTATTGTTGTTATTATTATTGTTGTTCCGGCTGCGCATACGCTTGTTGTTGTTCGGGCCGTTTCTCATGTGGTGCCTTTTACCGATTCTGGATCGTGATGATTGATGTGCGGACACGGCGCGGTGCATTCGCGCAGGCGGCGATACCGTAAATAGTCAGACCGTAGTTGCCGTATTTCGCGTTCAACAAGGACGCGTTCTCCAAATGCCCGAAGGCAATGAGCCGTCTGGGCCGGATCAGCCTGAGCCAGCAGGCGTGACGTTCAGCGATTGATTGTTCAAGCGCAATATCAGGCTTTCGTTCGCTTTGCGGTCTCAAGCAGCGCAGCTCTTTCAGCCTTCGCGCTCGTCATGACCTGCCTTTGTAGGAACCTTTCACTCGGCGGGCGTCCCTTTCGAGACTTCTGGCTCGGCCCGTATGAACGGGGGCCACGACCCTGAACCGATGCTGTGGCCGGAACGTAGTCGCTCCGGGGCAATATTCCAAGAGGTTTTTTCTGGCCCGGGCACCCTTTAAAATGCCGCTTTTCGCCCCATGACAGCGCGGTGAATGCCGCCCAGATCGGCCACAGGTGGGCGTGGGAGAGTTAGTTTCGCCGCACGCATCAGATCGCTCACCGGCGTGCTTTGATCGTGCCCGGTCTCGACGATCAGGACCCCGTCAGGGCCGAGCAGGGCGGCTGCCTGAGGGATGATTGCACGATAGGCATCCAGACCATCCGTGCCGCCGTCCAGCGCCAGATGCGGGTCGTGATCGCGAACATCGCGGTCGAGCGTGGCGATGTCCGAGGATCGGATGTAGGGCGGGTTGGAGACGATCAGATCGAACGAACCGGACAATGTAGCCGCATAATCGCACTGGACGAACGAGGCCCGGCCGGCGAGGCCGAAGCGGCGTGCATTCAACTCCGCAGTTGTGAGAGCAGCCGCACTGATATCGGTGCCGATGCCTGTCGCATCCGGAAATTCGGACAGCAGCGCCAGCAGAATGGCGCCGGATCCCGTGCCGATGTCTGCGATGCGAAACGGCTTGATCCCGGAGTTGCTCCTGAAAAACTCAAGCGCGGCCTCGACGACGGTTTCGGTGTCGGGTCGCGGGACCAGCGTGGCCGCGGAAAGTTCGAAATCAAGACCCCAGAATTCCTTGTGGCCGAGAATGCGCGCCACCGGTTCATGCGCCATCCGGCGCTGCGCAAAACTTGCGATCGCTTTTGATTCATCGGTGGTGATCAGGCGCGCCGCCTGCGCGGCGAGGCGGGTATGATCGAGGCCGAGCGCCGCGCCGATCAGCAGCCGCGCATCGAGGTCGGGTGTCTCGATGCCGCTTGCCTTGAACTGAGCCGCCAGCGCGCGCCGGGACGCTTCAATCGTCAAGCCGGCGAACGGGTCGTTCACGTTCACAGCGCGCTGCCTTGTTCCGCGAGCAGCTTTGCCTGATGTTCGGTGGTTAGCGCATCGACCAGTTCGCCGAGCGCATCGCCCGCGATCACCTGCGGCAGCTTGTAGAGCGTGAGGTTGATGCGATGGTCGGTGACGCGGCCTTGCGGAAAATTATAGGTCCGGATGCGTTCGGAGCGGTCGCCGGAGCCGACCTGACCCTTGCGCTCGGCGGAGCGTTCGGCGTCGATGCGCTGCCGCTCAGCGTCGTAAATGCGCGAGCGCAGAATGTTCATCGCGCTGGCGCGGTTCTTATGCTGCGAGCGGCTGTCCTGCATGTTGACCACGATGCCGGTCGGAATGTGCGTGATGCGGATCGCGGACTCGGTCTTGTTGACGTGCTGGCCGCCGGCGCCCTGTGCGCGCATGGTTTCGATTCGCAGATCGTCATTCTTGATGGCGACATCGACATCCTCGGCTTCAGGAAGCACAGCTACCGTTGCAGCAGACGTGTGGATGCGACCTTGGGTTTCTGTGTCGGGCACGCGCTGCACGCGGTGCACGCCGGACTCGAATTTCAGTTTGGCGAATGCGCCGCGGCCCTGCACCTCGGCGACGATTTCCTTGTACCCGCCCATGGTGCCCTCGGACGCCGAAATCAGGTCCACCTTCCAGCCCTGCAGGGATGCGAAGCGCTCATACATGCGGAACAGGTCGCCGGCGAACAGCGAGGCTTCGTCGCCGCCGGTGCCGGCGCGAATTTCGAGCACCACGTTGCGCTCGTCCATTGCGTCCTTCGGCAACAGGGCGATGCGAATATCCTGCGCGAGTTCGTCGCGCCGGGCTTCAAGCTGCGGCCGCTCGCCCTCCGCCATCGCCCGCATGTCGGCTTCGGTGGCCGGGTCGGCGATCAGTGCATCGATGCCGGCGATTTCGTCGACCGCGGAACGATACGTTTTCACGGCGTCAACCACCGGCGTCAGTTCGCTCAGTTCGCGGGTGATGCGAACATAGGTCTCCGAATTCACCTGGCCGAGCAATTCAGCCTCAAGTGAAGCATGACGCGCCAGCAAGGCATCGAGTTTAACTTCGGGCAGTGTGGTCATTGGTCTCGATCGATCAGGATGAATTCAGTAACGGGCTTCGGACGTGTCCAGAAGCGTCGCTACAACGAAAGCCCTTCGGCTTCGGCGAATTCCATCAGCTTACTGCGGATCGACACGCTCCCGGCCGGCGCGTCCAGCAGCGGCGTAATCATGGCTTCAGCTTTCTTGGCGTCGAGATCCAGAATCAGAGCCTTTACCGGACCATGCGCGGTCGCCGACAGCGATAGCGAGCGATAGCCGAGCGCGACCAATGCCAGTGCGCCGAGCGGTTGCGAGGCCATCTCGCCGCACAGCGAGACGGACTTGCCGGCCGCGTTGGCCTTCTTCGCGATGTCGCGCAGGGCGCGCAGGATCGGCGCCGACAGCGTATCGAAGCGGTCTGTCACACGCGAGTTGCCGCGATCGACCGCGAACAGAAACTGGAACAGATCGTTTGAGCCGACCGACACGAAATCGACCCGCTTGAGCAACTCGTCCATCTGATAGAGCAGCGCCGGGACCTCGACCATGGTGCCGACATCGACGCGCTCGGGAAGCGTGTGGCCGTGCTGGCGCAGGTAAGTCAGTTCGCGTTCGATGACGAGCTTGGCCTGATCGAATTCATCGACCTGCGAAATCATCGGGAACATCACGCGCAGATAACGTCCGGAGGCCGCGCGCAGCAGCGCGCGGATCTGACCGCGCAACAGGCCGGGCCGGTCGAGGCCGAGCCGGATCGCGCGCCAACCGAGCGCCGGGTTCTCTTCCACGATCGTATCCATATACGGCAGCGCCTTGTCGCCGCCGATATCGAGCGTACGGAAGGTGACCGGCTTGTCGCCGGCCGCATCCAGCACCGAACGATAGAGCGCGAGTTGCTCGCTGGTGCGCGGCAGGCTCTGGCCTACCATGAACTGCAACTCGGTGCGGAACAGCCCGATGCCGGACGAGCCGGTGTCGTCGACGTGGGGCAGGTCGATGACGAGACCGGCGTTGATCATCAGGTCGACGGGCTGGCCGTCCTTGGTCACGCAGGGTTTGTCGCGCAACTCGCGGTACTGTTCCTGCCGTCGGGCGCGGAAGCGGACGCGTTCGGCGTAGGCCGACTGAATTTCGTTCGACGGGCGAATATAGATCGAACCCGATGTGCCGTCGACGATGATCGCGTCGCCGGGATCGGCGATACCTGCGGCGTTCGCCACTTCGCCGACTGCTGGAATGCCAAGCGCGCGCGCGACAATCGACACATGCGAATTGGCGGTGCCTTCTTCCAGCACAAGTCCGCGCAGCCGCTTGCGGTCGTAGTCGAGCAATGCCGCCGGGCCCATTGAGCGCGCGATCAGGATGGCGTTATCGGGCAATTGCTCGCGCGACGGCGCGTGATCCTGTCCGACCAGTTGCCGCATCAGGCGATGGCCAAGGTCTTCCAGATCGTGCAGGCGGTCGCGCAGATAGGGATCGGTCGAGCGCAGCATGCGGGCGCGGGTGTCTGACTGCACGCGCTCGACGGCGGCTTCTGCGGTGAGGCCTGTCGCCACCGCCTCGTGCAGCTTGTGCTGCCAGCCCTGGTCGTTGGCGAACATGCGGTAGGCCTCTAACACGTCGCGGTGTTCGCCGCCTTCAGCAACGTCGCCGCGCTCCAGCATGCGGTCGAGATCGGCGCGCAGTTTCAGGATCGCGGTGTCGAGCCGCTTGAGCTCCTTCGGCAGATCCTCGGCGATGTAGTTGGTGATGACGACGCGCGGCTCGTGCAGCACGACATGGCCGAGCGCGATGCCATCCGACAGGATCGCGCCGGTCTTGTGCAGCGAGTGACGTGCGGCGGGCTCGGCGCCGGGCTTGGCAATGGCCGATAGCTCGCCCGAGGCGATCATTTCTGCAACCACCATGGCGGTGGTCTGCAGCGCCTCGACCTCTTCCTCGACGTAGGTGCGGTGAGCGCGGTTCTGCACTACCAGCACGCCGAGCGTGTTGCCGGACCGCAGGATCGGCACGCCGAGGAACGAATGATAGATTTCTTCGCCGGTTTCCGGACGGTACGAGAATGCCGGATGCGACTGCGCGTTCGACAGGTTCAGCGGCGTCGCCTCAGAGGCGACGAGACCGACAAGGCCCTCATGTGCGTTCAGCACAGTCTGGTGGACCGCGTCGCGATTCAGACCTTCGGTGGCATAGAGTTCAAGGGTGTTGTCGACGCGCAGCACGTAGGTCGAGCAGACCTCCGCCACCATGTTGGCGGCGATCAGCACCACGATCTTGTCGAGCCGTTCCTGAGCGCTGACCTGTTCGGCCATCACTTCGCGGAGCCGTCTCAACAAGACGCGGGGGCCTCCCAGCGCGCTCCGCATCCGTTGACATCCTTACCTGCAACTCCAGCGCGGCCTGCGACCGGCTGCGACAGCGTTAACTAAAAGTAAAATAACGACTTTTCAGGTCGTGCCTTGGCCCCTTTTCCGGCTTCCGAACGTGTCTGACGGTCCGGAACCAGGGGTTCGAGCGCGAGTGCCTTATCCTGAGGCTATATCGAATTGAGGCGTGTTTTGCCAAGCAAAACACCTGCCAAAGATGAGAGGCAGTCCAGCAAATTGACTTCGGCACAATGCCGCGGTGGCGGACCGCGGAGAAAGAATTTAGGCCTGATCGAGCCCGTAGAGCGTATGCAGCGTCCGGACGGCAAGCTCGGTATAGGCAGCGTCGATCAGCAGCGAGAACTTGATCTCGGATGTGGTGATGGCGCGGATGTTGATGTTGCGCTCCGACAGTGCCTTGAACGCCTGCGCCGCGACGCCGGCGTGGCTGCGCATGCCGATGCCGATCACCGAGACCTTGGCGACGTCGGTCGCCGAGTCCATCGCCTTGTAGCCGATCTTGTCTCTGGCCTTGGCGATGGTGTCCTTGGCGCGATTGTACTCGGAGGCCGGCACCGTGAAGGTGAGATCGGTGGTCTTGCCGTCCTCGGACACGTTCTGCACGATCATGTCGACGTTGATGCTCGCATCCGCTAGCGGCCCGAAAATGGCCGCTGCGACGCCGGGCTTGTCGTCGATCTGGCGCACGGAGATCTGGGCTTCGTCCTTTGAGAACGCGATCCCGGTGACGACTTGGCTCTCCATGATTTCCTCCTCGCTGCAAATCAGCGTTCCCGGCGGCGTGCCGTGGGGATCGATATCTTCCGGCTTGTCGAAGCTTGAGCGCACGAAAACCGGCACGTTGTGAACCATGCCCAGCTCCACGGAGCGGACCTGAAGCACCTTGGCGCCCTGCGACGCCATTTCCAGCATTTCCTCGAACGCGACCTTTTCAAGCCGCCGCGCCTTCGGCACCACGCGTGGGTCGGTGGTGTAGACGCCGTCGACATCGGTGTAGATGTCGCAGCGCTCGGCATGGATCGCGGCCGCGATCGCAACCGCCGAAGTGTCGGATCCGCCGCGGCCGAGTGTGGTCAGACGGCCGGTCGGCTCGTGGATGCCCTGGAAGCCGGCGATCACGGCGACTTCCTTGCGCTCCTTGAAGCGCTTGATCAGTTCGCTGCCGTCGATGCCGGTGATGCGGGCGGACGCATGCGCGTCGCTGGTCTGGATCGGAATCTGCCAGCCCTGCCACGAGCGCGCCTGGATGCCCAGCGCCTGCAGCGCGATGGCGAGCAGACCGGACGTCACCTGTTCGCCCGAGGCGACGATGGCGTCGTATTCGCGCGCATCGTGCAGCGGCGAGGTCTCAGTGGCCCAGGCCACCAGTTCATTGGTCTTGCCGGACATCGCCGACACGACAACGGCGACGTCATGACCGGCATCGACCTCGCGCTTGACATGCTGCGCGACGTTGCGGATGCGGTCGATGTTGGCGACGGACGTGCCGCCGAATTTCATCACAAGGCGGCCCATGGTGAATGGCGCGGTCCCGTTAGGCTGGTTGTCAGTAAGGAGCCAGTTCCGCGCAAAACGGCAGCACGGCCCCGAAAAGGCGGCTATACATACCCATCAGGTCGCGAGCAAGCAACACGGGACGGGAATGGGCCGCTATATCGACGATATCCTGCAGCCGGGCGAGAAAATTCTGTATTCCACAACGATTCACGGGATTGTCTATCTCCCGGGACTGGTTTGCCTGGCGGCCTCCGCGGCCTGTCTGCTCGGCTCAGGCGGCGGGGTCATCTTTCCGCTGTTGGCATTGAGCGTGCTTCTGGCGCTTGTGGGCGGCTTCCTGCTGTTTCGGGCCTGGTTCCAGCGCTGGACGACGGAAACGGACGTGACGTCCCTGCGGGTGGTCCACAAGGAAGGCTTCATCAAGCGCGAGACCTTTGAGATGAGTCTGGATAAAATCGAAAGCGTCGATGTCAGCCAGAGTATCGCGGGCCGGATTTTTGGGTGGGGAGATGTCAGGGTTAACGGTGTCGGGGAGGGCACGAAGACGATAAAGATGATCGGTGCGCCGATCGAATTCCGCAATCACATCACGGCGCGATAAATTTCGACAGGCATTGTCGATAACCCGGTAAACGCTCGGTATGAGTACAAATTTTCCATCTGCGTCCACGGTCGATCCCGGCGAAGTCGCGCGGTTCTCAGAACTGTCCGAACAGTGGTGGGATCCCAAGGGCAAGATGGCCCCGCTGCACAAGATCAACCCGTTGCGGCTGGCCTATATCCGCGATGCGGCGTGCCGCAAGTTCGACCGCAACCCGAAGAGTCTGAATTGCCTGTCGGGACTGCGCATTCTCGACATTGGCTGCGGCGCTGGCCTGCTGTGCGAGCCGCTGACGCGTCTTGGCGCGCAGGTGATCGGTGTAGATCCGTCGGCCACCAACATCGCGGTCGCCAAACTTCATGCCGAGCGGGGTCACCTCAGCATCGACTACCGCTGCACGACCATCGAGGAGATGGACCCGCGCGAGCGCTTCGACATAGTGCTGGCGATGGAAGTGGTTGAGCATGTCGCCAATGTCGGGATGTTTCTCGATCGCTGCGCGGCGCTGCTCAAGCCGACCAGCATGATGGTGGCCTCGACCATCAACCGGACCTGGAAGAGCTTTGCGCTTGCCATTGTCGGCGCGGAATACATTCTGCGCTGGCTGCCGCGCGGCACCCATCAGTGGGACAAGTTCGTCACGCCGGCCGAACTCACGCATCATCTCGAGCGCAACAAGCTCGCTATCAGCGATCAGGCGGGCGTGGTCTACAATCCGCTGGCCGACCGCTGGGGTCTGTCGTCCGACATGGACGTGAACTACATGGTGATCGCGGAAGCGGCGGTTTAGGATCGGTGCAACGCCGGCATGAGATCGTGCCGGTTGACCTACGGCCGCCGACAATGGCCTCTGGGATGCGGCGCTCCCGCCGCTCTGGCCCTAATCCTTCATGACCCAGCTCGTTTGGCTCTGGATACCCTTCACCCTGCTGGCAGCGGCGGGTCAGGTCGTGCGCAACGCCTTGCAGCGTGGGTTGACGGCCCAGCTTGGGACACTGGGCGCGACCCATATCCGCTTCTTGTTCGGATTTCCGTTTTCTCTCGTTTTTCTCGGACTGATTCTCGCCATTAACGGCGACCGGCTGTCGTGGCCCGAAGCCGGTTTCTGGGCGTGGCTGGTGGTCGGCGGTATGGCGCAGATTTTCGCCACCGCCCTGATGCTGATGGCCATGAACGAGCGGTCGTTCGTGGTGACAACGGCCTATCTCAAGACCGAGGCCATCCAGGCGGCGATCTTCGGATTTGTGTTTCTCGCGGACCATCTCACGGTGCTGAAGGTCGCGGCTATTGTGATCGCCACCATCGGTGTGGTGATTACCGCGCTGCGGCCCGGCGGCATGAAGGGCTTCGGCAGCCTCAAGCCGACTGCGCTCGGGTTGCTGGCGGCCTCGTTCTTTGCATTGTCGGCGGTCGGCTATCGCGGCGCCATTCTCAATGTGACCGGGGTCAGCTTCGTCACCGCCGCAAGCGTGACGCTGGTGGCGACGCTGCTGATGCAGACCATTGTCCTGTCAGGTTGGCTGATCGTGCGTGCGCCGGGAACCATGACGGCGATCTTCCGGCTCTGGAAGCCGTCGATGTTCGCTGGCTTCATGGGCTCGTTCGCATCGCTGTTCTGGTTTCTCGCCTTCGCGCTGACCGCCGCGGCGAATGTGCGGACGCTGGCGCTGGTCGAGGTGCTGTTCGCGCAAGTTGCGGCCTACTATTCGATGAAGCAGCCGATCTCGGTGCGGGAAATCTCCGGCATCGCGCTGATCCTGATCGGTGTGGCGATGCTGGTGGCGGGCTGAACTACTTCTTCACCGCGAGAAGCACCGCGCCTGTTGCGATTAGCGCAATCCCGAGCCAGCCGCTGGCCGACGGCCGTTCGCCGAGAAACACAAATGCGAACAACGCGACCAGCACCACGCTCAGTTTGTCGATCGGTGCCACGAGCGTCGCGGGCCCAAGCTTGAGCGCGCGAAAATAACAGAGCCACGACGCGCCGGTCGCGAGTCCCGACAACACGAGGAATGTCCAGGTTCTCGTCGAGATGGGACCGGGCGCGCTGAACTGTCCGGTGGCGAAGAGAATGACCGCAAAGCTCGCCAGCACGATGACGGTGCGGATGAATGTCGCGAGATCGGGATTGATATCTTCGACGCCGACCTTGGCGAAAATCGCGGTGAGGGCGGCGAACACCGCCGACAGCAGCGCCCACATCTGCCATGAGCCGGACCAGGACATCGAATCGGGGCTCATATCGGGTTCTCGGGCGGCTCGCCGGTTTGATCTAGTTTCTGTCGCCGGGTAGCACAGGCAGAGGGGCCACCTCGATGCCTTCGTCGATCAGCGCACGGGCCTCTTCGGTGGTCGCCTCGCCGTAGATCGCGCGATGATCGATGTCGCCATAGTGCATCTTGCGCGCTTCGTCGGGGAATTTGTTGCCGACATTGTCCGCGTTTTTGAGAACGTGATCGCGCAATTCCCTCAGCTTGGCCACAAGCTCGCGCTCCTGCGGCGCCATCACCAGCGATGTCGGTGCCGCGTCGTCGGCCGGGGCGGCCGCAGGGACCGGTGCTGATTTGGATTTCCCCTTGCGCGCGATACGCGGGGCCATGATCGCCTTGTTCACTGTGGTGGACTCGCAGATCGGGCAGGCGACGAGTCCGCGGTTGTGCTGACTGTCGTAAGCTGCGGAGCTCTGAAACCAGCTGTCGAATGTGTGGCCGCGCTCACAGCGCAGCGCATAGCGGATCATGCCGATCCTCGTACGAGATGCAGATGCTCCGGTCCGGCCTTCGGATCGGCGAGGCCGAAGCGGCGGCCGTGCTGCAGAGACGGGATGCTCTTGCGGACCGCTTGCACTTTCGCCGGGTCGATCTTCGCCAGCACCACGCCGGGCTCGACACCGCCTTCGGCGAGGATTTCACCCCATGGATCGACGATCAGCGAGTGGCCATAGGTTTCACGGCCGCTTTCGTGTTTGCCGGCCTGCGCGGCGGCGAAGATGAAGCAGCCGTTCTCGATGGCGCGGGCACGCAGCAGGGTGCTCCAGTGCGCTTCGCCGGTCCTGACCGTGAAGGCGGAAGGCACCGTGATGAACGAAGCGCCGGCTTCGGCGAGCGCACGGTAGAGCGCGGGAAAGCGGACGTCGTAGCAGATCGTCAGTCCGATCCGGCCCCATGGCAGATCGGAGATGACGGCGGTTTCGCCCGGCTGATAGTTGGCGGACTCGCGGTAGCTCTCGCCGCCGTCGAGTTCGATGTCGAACATGTGGATCTTGTCGTAGCTGGCGAGAATGTTGCCGTCCGGCCCGATCAGGAACGAACGATTTGCCGCGCGCTCGGGATTGGCGCGCACCGCAAGCGACCCGATGTGCAGGTAAATCTTCAACTCACGCGCCAGTTCGCGATACGCCTTGAGCGAACGGTCGTCTTCCTCGCTCGCGAGCAGTTCGAACAGCGCCTTGCGGTTCTGCTGAATGATGTTGGTGACTTCGGGCGTCTGGACATAGTCCGCGCCCTTGTCCTTGGCTTCACGGATCAGCGCGATACCCTGGGCGAGGCTCGTCTCCGGCAGCATCGCGGTGCGCATCTGCACCATGGCAGCGGTAAACGGAGCGCCGGTTTCGATGCTGGCCGTCATGAAGACACCTTCTGACCGGCGAGCAGGCCATCGAGCTTGCCTTCGCGATCGAGCGCATAGAGTTCGTCGCAGCCGCCGACATGCTGCCTGTCGATGAAGATCTGCGGAAATGTCGCGCCGCCCTTCGCGCGTTCGACCATCTCCGCGCGCCAGCTCGGATCGACTGCGACATCGTATTCGCTGAAGGCCGCGTTCTTGCGCGTCAGCAACGACCTTGCAGCGCTGCAATAGCCGCATCCGGGGCGCGTGTAGATCTCGATGACTGCGGGCATGGCTTGCCTTTGTGAAACGGGAAGTACCCAAATTATATGGGGGCCTGGTGTGGTGGTTCGCAAGTCCGCATTGTGTTCGCAGCGGGTTCGTTTACGGACTTGCGAACCAAAACCACACTAGAATTATAATTTCTAGTGTCCACTCGAATCCGAAGTTCGCTATGGGACGCGTTGAAAAGTCATGCGAACTTCGGATTCGGGACACTAGAGCGTGTCCACAACCCGCGAGAACACCAGCACATCCACCGATGCAGCCCTGGCCCGCAACAAAGCGCGTGCGCAGGCATCAACTGTCGCGCCGGAGGTCAAAACATCGTCAATCAGCACAATCCGGCGGCCCTGCATGGCAGATTTGTTCTCTAAAGGCACCTTGAACGCGCCTTGCACGTTGAGCGCACGGTCCGCTTTGGAAAGACCGACCTGTTGCAGCGTCGGCCTCACCCGGCGCAGGGCGTTCCCGATCACCGGCAAGTTCGTGGATTTTCCGATCACCGCGGCCAGCGCGCCGGACTGGTTATAGCGGCGGCTCCATCCGCGCCGCCAGTGCAGCGGCACGGGGACGAGCGCATCGGCCTCACTGAGGAGTTCCTGACCGGCGCGCGCCATCCAGCGGCCCATGGTCGGCGCCAGATCGGTGCGGTCCTGATATTTCAGGGCATGGACCATGGTCCGCGCCACATCGTCGTAGCGGACCGCGGCGCGTGCGCGTTGGTAAGCCGGAGGATTGGCGATGGCCTGCATCGACAAGAGACCCGGTCCCGGATCGTAGACAAAGGGAATGCCGAGCCGTGCGCAGAACGGCGGTGCGATGAACGACAGCTTGGCCCAGCAAGCCGCGCAAACGCCTTCACCGGAGACTGGCTCGCGGCACGACACGCAGAGCGTCGGCAGGGCAATGTCGAGGGCAAGGCGTGGCAGTGAGGCGAGGGAGGCTCGAAGCGTGCCAAGAAACGGTTTGCGCAATCGGCTGCGCAACCGGCCTGAAGGATGTGACGATGCCTGATCGAGCCCCGACATGATCTTCCCCGCCGTGAGAGGCTAGTTCCGGCGGTTGGCCGTGACAAGCGCACCTAACAGGATTTGCCAGAATAGTCCCCGAAGGCGTACCTACCAGCCATGACCTCGTCTCCGAACGATATGCCGCCGCGCCTGTTCGATCGCGCTCTGTTGCGCGACCGGCAGACTCGCGCGGTGCGGCTGGGACCGGCGTCCTTCCTGCTCGATCGCGTGGCGGAGGATATGGCCGAACGGCAGCAGGCCGTTCTCCGCGAATTTTCCGATGGCATCGATCTCGGCACGTCCGGGGATCAGGTACACAACGTGTTGAGAGGCAGCGTCAGACAGTTGCGCGCGGTGGCGTTGCCGGTTTCCGACACCGAGCCGCTGGCGCTTGCACCGGCCTCGGTCGATCTTGTGGTCTCCGCGCTGGCGCTGCAGTTCGTCAATGACTTGCCGGGTGTGCTGGCGCAAGTCCGCCGGGCGCTGAAGCCTGACGGGCTGTTTCTTGCCGCAATGATCGGCGGAGACACGCTGACCGAACTGCGGCAGTCGTTCGCTGCCGCCGAAGCCGAGATCGAGGGCGGCGTGTCCCCGCGCGTAGCGCCGTTCGCCGATCTTCGCGATCTGGGCGCGCTGCTGCAGCGCGCGGGCTTCGCGCTGCCGGTGACGGACGTGGATCGCATTGTGGTGCGCTACGACAATGCATTTGCGCTGATGCAGGATCTGCGGCGAATGGGCGCGACCAACATTCTGAACGAGCGCCGCCGCACCCCATCGCGCCGCGTCACGTTTCTCAAGATGGCGCAGATCTATGCTGAGCGGTTTTCCGATCCGGACGGCCGCATCCGCGTGACGTTCGACATTGTCTGGTTGTCGGGATGGGCGCCGCACGAAAGCCAGCAGAAGCCGCTGAAGCCGGGTTCGGCGAAGATGTCGCTGGCGGACGCGGTCAACAAGGCGCGGGATCCCAAGGCATGATGTTTGGCGGTCGTCGCGCGCCATTTGCAGTTGTCATCACCGGGCTTGTCCCGGTGATCTCGATTGGGTGAGCACGGTGCCTTCGTTATCGGGATGGCCGGAACAAGTCCGGCCATGACAACAGTTTTAATTCGAGATTCAATTTTCAAACAGCCACGCGGTATTGCTCTCGCGCCACGCGCGAGGTGAGCTTTTAGTCTCACCCCTCGAAACAACGAGGGGCATGGAGCGCCGCAAGGCGCACCTTGCGTTTGTCTCGCTTCCGGCATCGCGTGCGAGGCGATGGTTCTCCGAAAGCGCATCGCCTTGCGGCGCTCCATTGCGGCGATTTTGGGCGAGAGGACCGTACTTCCGGGTGCGGACGGGAGAGCTAATCATCCCCGATCCGGACGGCTTTCGCCGCCTTCATCCGCACCGCGTCCAGCCGCGAACGGCAGAGCCACGTAGTTGGCCCGGACGGTGACCCCGCAGACAAGCTTGCGCCGTCTGCGTTTATCGCGCCTCCCGGACGACACGGCTGCGAACCGTGCGTGCAGGCGCCGCATCCTGCCCCGCTTCATGAGCGCCCTCGAGAAGCGCCCCTCACGAACAGGACGTGCCGAACATAAGAGAGGTTCAGAGCGCGGGGATTTGTATCCCCATCACGAAATGTTGCAGGAGACGTTCGCTCGATATTATCCGCCGTCATTCCGGGGCGCGCGTCGTCGCGCGAACTCGGAATCCACGGCCACTCAGGAGATTTTGCAGTCATGGATTCCGGGCCTGCGCCAAGCGGCGCATCCCGGAATGACGGTGGAGCGATCTTCTCGCCATCACCACCACGCGCGGTGGTTATGGGTCCCCGCTTTCGCGGGGACGACATCGGGTGTGATGCGACAGTGTGCGCCGTTCAGAGCCTCATCACCCACAGTTGTCATTACCGGGCATACCGTCTGAAGGACGGCGTCGCTTCGCTCGCCTATGTCCCGGTGATCCCGATGAATTGAGCATTGTGCCCCGACAATCCAGATGGCCGGGTCAAGCCCGGCCATGACAGTCGAGAAGTTACAACAGCAAATCCGTCAGATGCGCGATCAGCGGAATGTCCGCGGGCGGCATCGGATAGTCGCGCAGCTTGTTGGCGCGCACCCACGCAAGCTGCTGGCCCTCATGCGGCGTTACGGTCCCCTCCCATTTCCTGCAAATGTACAGCGGCATCAGCAGATGGAAGGTCTCGTAGCTGTGGCTGGCGAAGGTGAGCGGCGCGAGGCATGGCTCTTCCACCTTGATGCCCAGTTCTTCCGCGAGTTCGCGGATCAACGCGGGCTCCGGCCGCTCGCCGGGCTCCAGCTTGCCGCCGGGAAACTCCCACAGGCCTGCGAGCGTCTTGCCTTCGGGACGCTGCGCGATCAGGACGCGGTTATCCGCATCGATCAGCGCGCAGGCGACAACGAGGACGAGTTTGATCACGAGCGGTAGTCGCCGTTGATCGTGACATATTCCTTGGTGAGATCGCAGGTCAGCACGCGGTCGCGGCCCTTGCCCAGACCAAGTCCGACCTTGATCTGGATTTTCGGCTGCTTCATCAACGCGGAGACTTCCGCCTCATCGTAAGAGGGATCGCGCGCGCCCTTGGTGGCGACGCGAATGCCGTTGAACGAGATCGAGAGCTTGTCGCGGTTAGCCGGCTCGCCGGCCTTGCCGACGGCCATAACCACGCGGCCCCAGTTGGCATCCTCGCCGGCGATCGCGGTTTTCACCAGCGGTGAGTTGGCGATCGACATCGCGATCTTGCGCGCGGATGATTTCGACGTTGCACCTTCCACCACGACCTCGACCAGCTTGCGTGCGCCTTCGCCGTCGCGGGCAACCTGCTCGGCGAGGTTGGCCAAGACGGCATGAAAGGCTTTGGTGAAAGCCTTCAACTGCGGATCGCTGGCGCGCTTGATGGTCGGTGCGCCTCTCGCGGCTGCTGCGCCGGTGGCGAATGCGAGCAGCGTATCGGAGGTCGATGTGTCGCCGTCGATGGTCACGGCGTTGAAGGTATCCTCGACACCGGTCTTGAGCAGCGATTGCAGCACCGCTGCCGAAATTGGTGCGTTGGTGAAGATGAAAGACAACATCGTCGCCATGTCCGGCGCGATCATGCCTGCGCCCTTGGCCATGCCGTTGATGGTGACCTTGGCCTTGCCGAGTTTCACGGTGGCGGTGGCGACCTTCGGAAAGGTGTCCGTGGTCATGATCGCGCGCGCGGCGTTGTCCCATCCCTCCGGCGTTGCGGCCTTCGCAAGATCGTCGAGCACGCCGTCGAACTTGGTCGCGTCGAGCGGCTCGCCGATCACTCCGGTGGAGGCGAGAAAGATCTTGCCGGGCTGGCTGCCGGTGGCCTTGGCGGCGATCGACGCGGTCAGCGTGGTCGCCTGCTTGCCTGTTTTACCGGTGAAGGCGTTGGCGTTGCCGGAATTGACCACCAGCGCGCGCGCCTCGCCGCCCTTGAGCTTGTCGCGGCACCAGTCCACTGCGGCGCTCGGGCACTTCGATTTCGTGAAAACGCCCGCAACGGTGGTGCCCTTGTCGAACAGCGCCAGCAGCACGTCGGTGCGGTTCTTGTAGCGGATGCCGGCCGCTGCCGTCGCAAGGCGCACGCCGTCGATCTGCGGCATGTCGGGAACATCGGTGGGGGCGAGCGGGGAGACGGCGGTGGACATTGATTTTCAATCCGGGTTTGAGCAGCGGCGCATCAAACGCAACGCGCGGATGAATCGCAAGGAGAAATGAAAAGACAGAAATGAAAATGCCCGGCGCGAGGCCGGGCATTGCATGTTTCGTCGTTCGAAGATGACGAAACGGTGACGCTTACTTCTTCTTCGCGGGCGCTGCCGGGGCAGCCTTGGCGTCCGGCGCCGCAGCCGGAGCAGCAGCATCCGCCGGCTTGTCGGTGCGCTCGACCTTGGCTTCGGCGCGCAGCTTGGTGACGTAATCGGCCTGTGCCTTGCGCACCACGAAGTTCTGGATCTGGCCCTTCACCTGCTCGAAGTCCGGCGGCTTGCGGTCGCGGGCTTCCTCGACCTTGATGATATGCCAGCCGAACTGCGACTTCACAGGGTCCGAAATCTTGCCGGGCTCAAGCGCGAAGGCGACGGCGGAAAATTCCGGCACCATCTGCTCCTTGGTGAAGAAGCCGAGATCGCCGCCATCCGCGGCGCCCGGATCCTTGGACTTTTCCTTGGCGAGCTTGGCGAAGTCGGCGCCCTTTTCAAGCTCGGCCTTGATCGCCTTCGCTTCTTCCTCGGTCGGGACCAGAATGTGCCGGGCACGGACTTCCTTCTCGCCCGAAACCTGCTTGGTGGCGTCCTCATAGACCTTCTTCATGGCCTCGTCGGTGACGGCGGCCTTGCCTTCGGTCGCGAGCAGGCTGTCCATCAGCAAACGGTCACGCGCGAAGGCGAGCTTCTGCTTGAAGTCCGCCGAGTCGCCGACCTTCTTGGCTTCGGCCGCCTTGGCGACGATTTTCATGTCGATCAGGAATGAGATCAGATTGTCGCGGCGGGTCGCCGGGTCCATCTGCTGGAGGCTCGGTCCCAGCTCTTCCTCGGCCACCGTCAGTTCGCTCTGACGGATCTCGGCCCCGTTAACCTTTGCGATCACGGCGTTGGCATCCTGCGCGCGAAGCGGCTGGCTGATTGTCAGCACAGCCACGAGACATGTCGCCGCAGCGGTTGCGAGAAGTCCAAATTTCAATCCGAGTCCCAGTCCAGGTCGCGCGCCCAGCGTGCTGAGAGGGGCTGTGCGGTTTGGAGAAACGGTCATGGAAAATCCTTATGGGTCAAAGCTGATGTCCCGTGTCCGGTTCGCTTTATGTCAGAACCAGATCACTGGGTCGTTCGGGAGGCGGGACACTCGCCCAACCTCCGCCCGGAAGCAACGCGAAAAAGCCGCCAAAATCATGAAATCCTTGACAGGTCCGTGCGTTGACAAGGCTTTGGACGGCCCATATCTCTCCCCGCAGGCTCTCCTGGCTGCTGCGGGGCTTTGCCACGCTCAAGCGGGTGAACTTTTGGAATTCGTTCCCGCACTCATCCTCGAGGATTCGCGCAAGGGTTTGCTCCATCAGCAATTCTGCGGACGCTTCATACCGGTTACCGGGCTGCGGTGATTTCAGCCGCAATGCCAACTGCAAGACAGGAATTTTTCATGCTCGGCGCGCTCGCCCGCAAGTTTTTCGGCTCCGCCAACGACCGGCGGATCAAGGGATACCAAGCCCGCGTCGATGCGATTAACGCGCTGGAACCTGAGATCGCGGCTCTGTCCGACGAGGCGCTGAAGGCGCGGACCGGGGAGTTCCGCAAGCAGATCGCGGAAGGCAAGACCCTCGACGACCTGCTGGTTCCTGCATTCGCCACCGTTCGCGAGGCCGCCAAGCGCACCCTCGGTCAGCGCCACTTTGATGTGCAGCTGATCGGCGGCATGGTGCTGCACGAAGGCGACATCGCCGAAATGAAAACCGGCGAAGGCAAGACGCTGGTGGCGACCCTTGCGGTCTATCTCAACGCCCTGGCCGGCAACGGCGTCCACGTCGTCACCGTCAACGACTACCTCGCCAAGCGCGACGCCGGCTGGATGGGCGAGATCTATTCGTTCCTCGGCATGACCACGGGCGTGATCGTTCATGGTCTCGACGACACTGAGCGTCAGGCGGCCTATGCCTGCGACATCACTTACGGCACCAATAACGAATACGGCTTCGACTATCTGCGCGACAACATGAAGTACCGTCTGGAAGACATGGTCCAGCGCGGTCATTTCTTCGCCATCGTCGACGAAGTCGACTCGATCCTGATCGACGAAGCCCGCACCCCGCTCATCATCTCCGGCCCGCTCGACGACCGCTCGGAATTCTACAACACCATCGACACCTACATTCCGAAGCTGGAGAAGGTGGCGGACTACGAGGTCGACGAGAAGCAGCGCACCGTCACGCTGACCGAAGCCGGCATGGAGAAGATCGAGAACCTGTTGCAGGCCGCCGGTCAGCTCAAGGGCGACTCGCTCTACGACGTCGAGAACGTCTCCGTCGTGCACCACATCAATCAGGCGCTGCGCGCGCACTCGCTGTTCCAGCGCGACAAGGACTACATCGTTCGCGATGGCGAAGTGGTCATCATCGACGAATTCACCGGCCGCATGATGCCGGGCCGCCGTTATTCGGAAGGCCTGCATCAGGCGCTGGAAGCCAAGGAACATCAACCGGTCCAGCCGGAAAACCAGACGCTGGCCTCGATCACCTTCCAGAATTATTTCCGCATGTACGACAAGCTCGCCGGCATGACCGGTACGGCGGCGACGGAAGCGGACGAACTGTTCGACATCTACAAGTTAGAGGTCATCGAAGTTCCGACCAACGTGCCGATCGCGCGCCTTGACGAGGACGACGAGGTTTACCGCACGGCGGATGAAAAGCATCGCGCCATCCTCGCTGAAATCGAACTGGCCAACAAACGCATGCAGCCGGTGCTGGTCGGCACCGCCTCGATCGAGAAGTCGGAAGTGCTGGGCGAGTATCTCGCCAAGAACGGCTACAAGCAGATCGACTTCGGCAATCCCAAGGCGCTGGAGAAGCTCTACGCCGCCGCGCGCGCGGGCAAGCCGGCCAAGCTGTTCGCCGTTCTGAACGCGCGCTTCCACGAACAGGAAGCCTACATCGTTGCTGAAGCCGGCGTGCCGGGCGCGATCACCATCGCGACCAACATGGCAGGCCGCGGCACTGACATCAAACTCGGCGGCTCGCTGGAAATGCGCAGCCAGATCGAGACCGCCGACATCGCCGACGAGGCCGAGAAGAAGGCGAAGATCGATCTGATCAAGGCCGATATCGAACGCTTCCGCGAGATGGTTCTGAAATCCGAGGAAGTGATCGAGATCGAACCGGCGAAGGGCAGCAAGCCGGCCAAGACCATCACCAAGCCGGGCGGCCTCTACATCATCGGCTCAGAACGTCACGAATCCCGGCGCATCGACAACCAGCTCCGTGGCCGTGCCGGCCGCCAGGGCGATCCCGGCCGCACCAAATTCTATCTGTCGCTCGAAGACGACCTGATGCGCATCTTCGGATCGGATCGGCTCGACAGCATGCTGACCCGTCTCGGCCTCAAGGAGGGCGAGGCGATCATCCATCCGTGGATCAACAAGGCGCTCGAGAAGGCACAGCAGAAGGTCGAGGCGCGTAACTTCGACATCCGCAAGAACCTGCTCAAGTTCGACGACGTGCAGAACGACCAGCGCAAGGCGATCTTCGATCAGCGCATCGATCTGATGCGCGACCAGAACGTGGCCGAGACCGTCTCCGACATGCGCCATGCGCTCGTTGACGATCTGGTCGCCAAGCACGTGCCCGAGCACGCCTACGCGGAACAGTGGGATGTGGCCGGGCTCAAGGACGAGCTGAAGCGCGTTCTCGATCTCGACCTGCCGGTCGATGAGTGGGCCAAGGAAGAGGGCATCGCCAACGAAGAGATGCTGTCGCGCATCGAGCAGCGCGTCGACGAACACATGGCGGCAAAGTCGGCCCAGTTCGGTCCCGACGTCATGCGCTATGTCGAAAAGTCGATCCTGCTTCAGACGCTGGATCATCTGTGGCGCGAGCATCTGGTGATGCTGGATCACCTGCGCCAGGTGATCGGGCTGCGCGGTTACGGCCAGCGCGATCCATTGCAGGAATACAAATCCGAGGCGTTCAACCTGTTCGAGGGCCTGATCTCGCACCTGCGCGAGGCGGTGACTGCGCAACTGGTGCGCGTCGAGATCGTGCCGCCGGACGAGCAGCCCGAACTGCCGCAGATGGAAGCGCACAAGCTCAATCCGAATACCGGTGAGGACGAGATGGCCTTTGCACAGGCTGCTCTTGCGCCGATCCCGGCCGCCCAGCGCGATCCGCAGAATCCTGCGACCTGGGGCAAGATCGGCCGCAACGAGGATTGTCCGTGCGGCTCCGGCAAGAAGTTCAAGCATTGCCACGGCAAGCTCGCCTGAGCAGAATCGCCGGGCACAAGGGCCCAAACAAAACGCCGGTCGTTTGACCGGCGTTTTTTATGTGCGGCAATGATCCTGGCTTTAGCGAACCGTCGACCAGCGGCTGTCGAAGGAGTTCGCTTGCACCGCAGGCTGGGCTCCGGCCAGCGATGGCTGCGGTGAGGAAGCAGCGGGTGCTGCTGCGGCTGTCGTCGCAGGCGCGGCAGCGACAGGCTTGGCGGGAGCTTGCGCCTGAGTCTGCTGCGGACGTTCGAGCGGAATGACGCGCGGAGGCATGCTCTTGGCGGCTTCCTTGGTCGGTCCCGGCGACTTTGCCTTCGGTGCAGCGGTGACAGCGGCAGGCTTCGCAGGCGCTGCGGCAGGCTGGGGATCGGATCCACGCAGGCCGACGGAGCGGGACAGCTTGCTGAGGAAGCCCTCGGACGAGCTTGCGCTGGCATTGTCGGACGCGGCAGGCGTCGTGCTTGTCACCGCCACCATCGGCTCGCTGTTGGACGAGGTGAAGCTGAACGACGGCGCGGTTTCCGGCGCCTTCGGAATGGTCGCGTGCGCGGGAACGGTGCCCGGAGCGGGCAGATACGCCGCGACCGCATAGTCGGTGACGTCCTTGTCGATTGCGGCTTCGCCTTCGGGCAGCTTGGAGGCGAACACCGGATGCATGCCGCCATCGATGCCGGCGCGTGAACGTGCGGTCGGCGTGCCGCGCGAGACCAATTGCGCGGTCTTCAATTCATCCTGGCGCTGCTTGTCCTGGACCGCTTCGGCGATCTCGGGCGAAATTTGATAGGCCGGGCACTGTGCCGAGGCGTTGAAGGCCAGCGGGCGGGTCGCGTTGGCCGGCTTCTCCGCGTCGAAGACATACTTCTTCTCGCAGAAATCGACCTTCGGCTCCTGCTTCGTGACCTCGAAATGATCGTTGCCTTCCTTGATCATCTTCCAGAACGGCATATTCGGATTGTTGCGGTGGCGGGCCATGTTCTGCGCGGTCATGCGGAACGGATAGGCCTGCACCTGAAATGCGTTCTGGCCGCCGAAGAAGGATTCGCGGCCGAGCGCGTAGATCTCCGAGATCTGCTCGTCGGTCATCGCGTAGCAGCCGCGCGACGAGCAATCGCCGTGGACCATCAGATGCGATCCGGTGCGTCCCCATGCCTTGTCGTAGGCATTCGGGTAGCCCATGTTGAACGACAGGAAAAGCGTCGACGTCGGATTCATCTGCGCCGGCGTGACCGAATAGAAGCCCTCCGGCGCCTGCCGGTCGCCTTCCTTGATCTTCGGTCCGAGGTCTCCCGACCATCGGCAGATCGGATAGGTCTTCAGCAGCGCGAACTTGCCGTCGCGAGTCTGTTTCCAGACCTCGAGTTCGGCTTCCTGCTTGAACAGGCGGACAAGTATCGGAGATGCCTTGTCCATGTTCTTGGTTTCGATGTCGGCAAGCAGCTTGTCGGGGATCGGGCGATTGGCTTTTGAACTTGGCGAGAGCTGCTCGCCGTTGCATCCCGCAAGCACAAGGCCGGCCGCAAGCGCAACCGACGTGACAAGCGCGCGAATGTGCGTGCGGTCGATCAATGCAAGGCTCCGCGGCAGACCGGCAATCCCCATACTCCGGCTAGACCCCAAGGTGGCAGATCGTCTTCCGGCAAAGTGGCGCGTAGGAGGCGGCCGGAAAACACTGCCCGTCTAAACAGGCCGCACGTGTTTTCGTCGTAAAAGCAGCGTTCGCTTTTTGGCTAAAAACGTGCGTCAGCAATTGAGCAATTATTATCCTTAAGCCCCCCTGGTCGCAAGCCGAGCGGCCTGTCCCGCAGGGGCAGGAAGCGTTTTATGGTCAACGCTAAGTAAATCAAAATACAGGGGAAAAACGGGTCGGCCAGAAGTGGGTCTGTCTCGAAAAAGCCACGATGTGACTTCGCTGCACGGGCCTCGCCGATTTAAGCCGAACGAGGCCTAGCCGAGCTTGCGTCCGATATCGAGAAACTTCTGCCGGCGCTGGTTGCGGACAGCCTTTGAATCGAGGCTCCGCAGGTCGTTGAAGGCCTGCGCGATGGCGTCACCGGTCCGGGAGATCATGGCCGCCGGATCGCGGTGCGCGCCGCCCGGCGGCTCCCTCAGGATGGTGTCGATCACACCGAAGCGGGCAAGGTCCTGCGCGGTGATCTTGAGATTGGTCGCGGCTTCCTGCGCCTTCGCCGAATCGCGCCACAGAATCGAGGCCGCGCCTTCCGGCGAGATCACGCTGTAGACCGCGTGTTCGAGCATCAGCACGCGGTTCGCGGTGGCAATCGCGATCGCGCCGCCCGAACCGCCTTCGCCGATGATAACGGCGACATTGGGCACGCCGAGGTTGAGGCAGGCATCGGTGGATCGCGCGATCGCTTCGGCCTGTCCGCGTTCCTCAGCGCCGATGCCGGGATAGGCGCCTGCGGTGTCCACCAGCGACAGCACGGGGATACCGAAATGATCTGCCATTTCCATCAGCCGCACGGCCTTGCGATAGCCTTCGGGCTTGGCCATGCCGAAATTATGCTTGAGCCGGGTTTCGGTGGTCGAACCCTTTTCCTGGCCGATCACGCAGACGCTTTCGCCGCGGAAGCGTCCGAAGCCGCCGACCAGTGCTTCGTCGTCGCCGAACTTGCGGTCGCCCGCGAGCGGCGTGAACTCGGTGATGAGCGTCTTGATGTAATCCACGCAATGCGGCCGCAGGTGATGACGCGCGACCTGGGTTTTCTGCCAGGGCGTGAGATCGGAATAAAGCTCGATGAGCGCCTGCGCCGCCTTCTCCTCGATGCGCGACACTTCCTCGCTGATGTCGCTGCCGCTGGCGGCAAGCGCGCGCAACTCGTCCACCTTGGCGTCGAGTTCGGCGACGGGTTTTTCAAAATCCAGATAGCTGCGCATCAGGTCCGGCATGTGACAAGTATAAGGGGCGGGCGCGATTGGGCGAAGGGCGCGCGAATCGGTCGTTTGGTCGGTCTTAATCGAGGGTTGAGGTCTTTCGTGGGGTCTTTCAAGTCAAGAAGCGGTCCCAAGTCAAGCGCCGCGGTCAAAAGTGCCGATATTGCTGGACTTTTAACAGGTCATTTGTCGGCCAGCGGATGAAGATCGCGCACCAGGCTCTTCAGCCTCTCCTCGACGATATGGGTGTAAATCTGGGTCGTGGAAATATCGGTATGGCCGAGCAGCGTCTGGACGATCCGCAGGTCCGCTCCATTGTGCAGGAGATGAGAAGCGAATGCGTGACGCAGTACATGTGGACTGATCAGGCGCGGCGCAATGCCGGCCGCGACCGCCAGTTCCTTGAGGTCACGGGCGAAATGCTGCCGTGTCAGATGGCCGCTTTCGCCGGATGACGGAAACAGCCACTTCGACGCCGCCGATGCCTTCTTCTGCGAACGCCGCGTATCTTCCAGCGCGGCGAGATAGTCGGCCATCGCCTGCTTCGACGTCTCGTTGAGCGGGACCAGACGTTCCTTGTTGCCCTTGCCGCGCACCACGATCATGCGCGCATCGCGCCGCGCCGCCGACAGCGGCAGCGCCACCAGTTCGGAAACACGAAGCCCCGTCGCATAAAGAATTTCGAGCAGGCAGGAGAGCCGCAACGCGCGCAATTGTTGCAGCGGCGATTGTTCGGGCGCGACAGACAGCGCCTTCGCCTGCGTCAACAGACGATCGACGTCGGCGATGGACAGCACCTTCGGCAGTGCGCGTCCGCGTTTCGGGCCGGACAGGATTGCAGCGGGATCGTCGCCGCGCATGCGTTCACTGAGAAGAAAGCGAAACAGGTGACGCGTCGACGAGAGCTTGCGCGCCACACTCGACGATTTGAATCCTCGGGTGTCGAGGTCGGCCAGATAGTCGCGCAGTGTCTGGGTGTCTGCGTTCTTGAAGGTGGATTTGCGCTGCGCGAGAAATTCGGAGAGGTCTTCGAGATCGCCGCGATAGGCGTCGAGCGTGTTGGCGCCGGCGCCCTGCTCAGCCGCGAGCATATCGAGGAACAGGCCGGTGAGCCGTGCGTCTGAGGATTTGTCGGACGGCATGACGTTCCTCCAGCCGCTTACCTCTTGAGGAATCTGTCGGGCGGAACGCTGATCGTCATTTCGCGAGGCTTGGGATTGACGAAATTGGCGAGCGCAAAGATGCCGCCGTAAATCAGCCCGCCGAGCACCGCCACGACAGTCAGGAAGCGAAACAGGCTGGGCATCTACGAGTGTCCCGTATCCGACGTTTGGTTCATCTTGCAGCGCGTCCCTGGCAAACGTCGGATACGAAAGGACACTCGCAAACTATGATTCTGGTGATCCTTTGGTTCTAACATTCGTAAAGTGCCTGCGAAGGATATGGTACGAATGTCAGAACCGGATCACCAGCCTCGAAATTAACCTTTGGATGCAGTCGCCGAAGGCGCGTTAACCGCCGGAACACTGCGGTTCGGACCGCCTAAACTACCAACATGTTCGCGCCGTTTCGGCAAGAGTCTCTGGACTTGCGGCCCGCCGCACTAGCGGCGGTATCGGCAGGAGTAGTATAGGTGTCATCTCAGCCGCATTTACGGCAAACCGAGCCAGAGATGACCGAGACCGCAGCCAGACATCAGGACGGCATAACCCATGAGGCCGACATCGTCGCGGCTCTGGGCGGCCGCTCGATCGTGCTGGTCGGGATGATGGGGTCGGGCAAATCGACCATCGGGCGCCGGCTTGGTACACGGCTTCACATTCCGTTTCTCGATGCCGATCATGAAATCGAGATCGCGCATGCGGGCATGACGGTCAGCGAAATCTTCGCGCAGCATGGCGAGCCATATTTTCGCGATGGCGAAGCGCGGGTGATCGCGCGGCTGCTGGAGACCGGCCCCAGCGTGATCGCCACCGGGGGCGGCGCATTCATGCGCGAAGAGACGCGCAGGCGAATTCATGACAAGGCCGTCTCAATCTGGCTCCAGGCGGACGGCGATATCATCCTGCGGCGGGTCAAGCGCCGCGCCGACCGGCCGCTGCTGCAAACTGCCGATCCGGCCGCGACCATCGCGCGTCTGATCGATGAACGAAGTCCTTTTTATCAACTCGCCGATCTGGCGATCGCCTCGCGCGATGTGCCGCACGAAAAAATCGTCGATGAATGCATCGACGCGTTGTCCGCCCATCTGTTGTCAGGCGGCGCGGCTTCCTCTTCTTCAAGCGAAACACAATGACCGCTCCCATCAAGACCAATAATCCGGTGACCGTCGGCGTCGCCCTCGGCGATCGCGCCTATGATATCGTCATCGGCCGCGATGTGCTGCCGTCGCTCGGCCATCGCATCGCCGCGCTGCGCCCCGGCGCGCGCGTGGCCATCGTGACGGATCGCACCGTCGCCAAACACTGGCTCGGCAAAACCGAAGCTGCGCTGGCCGATGCCGGCATTGTATCGTCGCGCATCGTGGTGGGTGAGGGCGAGGCGTCGAAAAGCTATGCGGTGTTGCAGGAGGTTTCCGAAGGGCTGATCGCAGCGAAGATCGAGCGCAACGATCTGGTGATTGCGCTCGGCGGCGGCGTGATCGGCGATCTCGCCGGCTTCGCGGCGTCGATTGTCCGGCGCGGTGTCGATTTCGTGCAGGTGCCGACATCGTTGCTCGCGCAAGTAGATTCATCGGTGGGCGGCAAGACCGGAATCAATTCGCCGCACGGCAAAAATCTCGTCGGTGCATTTCACCAGCCGGTGCTGGTGATCGCGGATACGGCGGTGCTCGACACGCTGTCGCCGCGCCAGTTCCGCGCGGGCTATGCGGAGGTCGCCAAATACGGTGTGCTTGGCGATGCGGAATTGTTCGACTGGCTGGAGGCTCATCATGGTGAGATATTCTCCGGCGATGTCGCGCGTGAACAGGCCATCGCCGCCAGTTGCCGCGCCAAGGCGGAGATCGTGGCGCGTGACGAGCGAGAAACCGGTGATCGCGCATTGCTCAATCTCGGACATACCTTCGGCCACGCACTTGAAGCCGCGACCGGTTTCTCCGATCGTCTGTTTCACGGCGAAGGTGTTGCAGTCGGCATGGTGCTGGCTGCCGAATTCTCGGCACGTCTGAACATGATCCCGGTGCCGGATGCGGCGCGCGTGCAGCGTCACCTCGCGTCGGTCGGTCTGCCGACCCGGTTGCAGGACATCGCAGGCTTTCAGCAGGAAGGCCTTGCGGATGCCGACACGCTGATGGCGCTGATGGCGCAGGACAAGAAGGTGAAGCGCGGGCGTTTGACGTTCATCCTGCTGGAACAGATCGGCAAGGCGGTGATCGTCAACGACGTCGATCCGTCGGCGGTTCGCGCGTTCCTTCAAGAGAAATTGTCGGGGTGAGGACGATGCTGTCTCGGCGTATCGCCGGCGCGCCGCATAAAGACGAGGCAGTCGCGGGACAAACATGAATTCAGCGGCCGTCAATCTGCTCATCGCCATCCTTCTGCTTGCCGCCAACGCATTCTATGTGGCGGCTGAATTCGCGCTGGTGAAGAGCCGCGGCTTTCGCGTCAAGGTCATGGCCGAGCAGAATCGGTTCGGCGCCCGGCTGCTGATGAGCATGATGGGCAATATCGAAGCCTATCTCGCGTGCTGCCAGCTCGGCATCACCATGGCCTCGCTCGGTCTCGGCTGGGTTGGCGAGCCGACCGTTGCGGCACTGCTCCAGCCTGTTCTTGAGCCGCTCGGAATGCCGGAGCCCGCGCTGCACTTCACGGCGTTCCTGACCGGCTTTCTGGTGTTCTCGTCGCTGCATATCGTCATCGGCGAACAGGTGCCGAAAACGCTCGCGATCAGGCAGCCCGTGCCGGTCTCACAATGGATCGCGTATCCGCTCTATGTCTCCTATCTCGTTCTCTATCCGCTGAACTGGCTGCTCAACGGCGCGTCGCGGGGTATCCTGCGGATGCTCGGGGTAAAGGAATCCTCGCAGCACGAAATTCTCACCGATTCCGAAATCGAAGGGCTTGTGGAAGAATCGGCCGAGCACGGCAAGATGGAGAGCGGCGAGGCCGAGTACATCCAGAATGTCTTCCGGTTTGGCGATCTTGCCGTGTCCGACGTGATGGTCCACCGCACCAAGATGATCAGCGTCAACGCGGACGGGCCGCCCGATGCGGTGATCCGCGGAATTCTCGAATCGGAATACACCCGCATTCCGCTCTGGCGCGAGAAGCCGGAGAATATCATCGGAGTCCTGCACGCCAAGGATTTGCTGCGCGCTATCCGAGCCAACGACGGCGATCTCTCCAAGATTGACGTTGGTGCGCTCGCCTTGCCGCCGTGGTTCGTGCCCGAGATGCGGCCGCTGTCCGAACAGCTCAAAGCCTTCCGCCGCCGCAAGACGCATTTCGCGCTTGTGGTCGACGAGTATGGCGAGGTCCAAGGCCTCGTGACCCTGGAAGACATTCTGGAAGAGATCGTCGGCGACATTTCCGACGAGCACGATGTGGTGGTCGCGGGCGTCCGGGCCCAGCCGGATGGATCGGTCGTGGTCGACGGCTCGGTGCCGATCCGCGATCTCAACCGCGCGATGGAGTGGCATCTGCCGGACGAGGAGGCCACCACCATCGCCGGCCTTGTCATTCACGAGGCGCGCTCGATCCCCGACCGGGGCCAGAGCTTCACGTTCCATGGATTCCGTTTCAGGGTGCTGCGGCGCGAGCGCAACCGCATCACGGCGCTGCGGATCGTGCCGCTGCCGCGTGAGAGCGACGCGCCCGAGAAAAAGCCGACGGCGGGAACTACATTCTAGATTGCGTAGCGATGACGTAAAATTGGCGTGCCTCTTCCTGCCCCCCTCCCCCTTGGGGGGTGGGGTCGGGGGTGGGGGCAGCAGACGACTTGCGTGAGCGAGCAATGAATGATCGTCAGCGACAATTTGCACGGCGCATGCGCGCGCAACCGACCGATGCTGAACGTATCTTATGGCAGCGGCTGCGCCACGATATCGCGTTGACCGGATCGCATTTTCGGCGACAGGCGTTAATCGGCCCGTTCATTGTCGATTTCGTTAGCCGCCGGGCGAAACTCGTCATCGAGCTTGATGGTGGCCAGCACGATGTGCAGCGATCGGCTGACGAAGTGCGAACGGGAAAGATCGAGGCTGAAGGTTATCGTGTGCTGCGTTTCTGGAATCACGACGTGTTTGGCAATCTTGAAGGCGTTCTGAGCGAAATTCAGAGCGCGTTGTCCCCCACCCCCAACCCCTCCCCGCAAGGGGGAGGGGAGCAGTAGCGTGCCGCTGCCGCGTGAGAGCGACGCGCCCGAGAAAAAGCCGAAGGCGGGAACTTCATTCTAGCGCCGCGGCAATGATGCCGCGGAAACTCAGTGCTTGCACGCCTTTGCGGGGGCGGGCCGCCTGGCGTCCTCGCCCGGGGCGTAGGTGTGCATCGCCAGTGCGTGAACGGAGCCAGCGAGTTCCGGCGCCAGCAGCGCATTTATCATGCGATGGCGCTCGATCCGGCTCTTCCCTTCGAACGCCTTCGACACGATATATATCCTGAAATGCGTCTCGCCGCCCGGCCTGTGGCCCGCGTGGCCTTCATGCAGATGGGATTCATCGGCGACGTCGAGGCTTTCAGGCGTGAAAGCTTCGCTCAACTTCTTTGTGATGTGATCTTTTGCGGTCATGATCTGCGCAATATCGTGCGTTATTCGCCAAGGTCAATGACCGTTTCAATTGCGGTTCACCGTCGCGGCGATGTATACTCCGCGCTCGCGAAAATTCGCGTCAAAACTTGAAGCTTCCAGCAAGGCGTTGTCATAGCAGCCATGGCCATCGACTCATCCAAATTCTTCGACAGCATTCGCATCAAGCCCAACAAGCAGAGCGCGAAGCAGCAGGCTGCGGCGCGCGAGGAAGCCCAGATGTGCGAAGCGCCCGGCTGCAAGAACAAGGGTGGACATCGCGCGCCCAAGGGCCGTGGCCATGAAAAGGAATACTGGCATTTCTGCCTGAACCACGTCCGCGAATACAATCAGGGCTATAATTTCTTTCAGGGCATGGCTCCCGACGCGGTCGCCAGCTACCAGAAGGATGCGCTGACCGGCCATCGCCCGACCTGGAAGATGGGCGCGAATGGCGGCAAGAAAACCAAAGCCAATCCCGATCTCGACGCCGCGTCCGATCCGTTCAAGATGTTCGACGAGATGAACGGCCGCAACCGCTGGCGCCCAGGCCCCGGCTCGGCCTCAAAGCCGGAGCCGGAGACGCGCAAGATCTTCAATGCCGAGAAGAAGGCGTTGCTGGTGATGGGCCTTGGTCCCGACGCGACGCTTGAGACGGTGAAGGCGAAATACAAGCTGCTGGTCAAACAGCATCACCCCGATGCCAACGGCGGCGACCGCTCGACCGAAGATCGCCTGATCGAGATCATCAAGGCCTACAACTATCTCAAGACGGTCGTGCGCGCGTCCTGAGCGCGGGCTGCTTCATTGAAGCTTTCAGCTAGCTGGAGCGCGGCTCGACCGGCACAGCCGCGTTGCGCCGGTTGCGCCAGTAATGAACGGCCACCGCGATCGTCCCTATGGCGATGATGCCGCCGACCAGCGGCAATCCGTAGTGTTCGACTTTTGCGCCCCATCGTTCGGCAGCGGAGCCAGCCAGGAGACCCGGCAACACATGCGCCGGCGCCCACAACAGGCATGCCGCTATGCTTGCGGGATAGAAGCGCCGCGGCGGCATGCCGAGTGCGCCCGCGATGACCGGAACGACCGCACGGACCGGCGGCACGAAACGCGCGAAGAACACCGCGAACGTCCCGTAGCGGTGAAAGAACTCTTCGCTTTGCGCCATAACCGCCGGGTATTTCGACATCGGCCACGATGTCAGGACTTCGCGCTGGCTGATGTAACCGATCGAGTAGGCGAGAGCTTCTCCGATCACCGCGCCGGCAATGGCGGCGGCCAGCACCGGTGTGAGGCCGAGGCTGCCGGCGGGGATCAGCGCGCTGAGCGCCAGAATGACGGTCGACCCCGGAACGAGCGTGCCCAGAATGGGAATGGCTTCAAGAAACGCCGCCAGGAAAATCGCGACATAGGCGAGTTCGGCGTGAAGCGAGACGAAGCCGATCAACTGATTGAGATAACTCACTGGGTGCCCACTGCCGGCGCGATTTCAGACGGTACAATACACCGGAGGGACCGGCGGCGAAGTGGCGAGATCGGCTGCAAAAGCGGCCAACCCTGTGCCCGGAAATCCGCCGTGAGCCCCGGCAATCGCAGGGCAGACCTACCAAACGCGCAAAAATGGCTTATCTCGATGAAAATACACTGGAACTTTCATTGCGGGGTGGGCTTCTGCCCTTTGCATCTGTCTGCTAGGTTGAATCACGCACCCCACCCGCAGCAAGCACGTCTGGTTTCGGGAGCATCCGGGACCACGGAGGATTGATGAGCGCCGCCACGACTCTATCGCAGGAATCCACGAACCTCCCCGACATGAAAGTGTCGGTTCGTCAGGTCTTCGGTATCGACAGCGATCTCGAGGTTCCTGCCTATTCCAACAGCGATCCCCATGTGCCCGACGTCGACTCGGATTACCGTTTCGACCGCGCCACCACGCTCGCGATCCTTGCCGGTTTTTCCAAGAACCGCCGCGTCATGGTCACCGGCTTTCACGGCACCGGCAAATCGACCCATATCGAGCAGGTCGCAGCCCGCCTCAACTGGCCCTGCGTGCGCGTCAACCTCGACAGCCACATCAGCCGTATCGATCTCGTCGGCAAGGACTCCATCGTCGTCAAGGATGGCAAGCAGGTCACCGAATTCCGTGACGGCATCCTGCCGTGGGCGCTTCAGCACAATGTCGCGCTGGTATTCGACGAATACGATGCCGGCCGCCCGGACGTGATGTTCGTGATCCAGCGCGTGCTCGAAGTCTCCGGCCGCCTCACGCTGCTCGACCAGAACAAGGTCATCAAGCCGCATCCGGCGTTCCGCCTGTTCTCGACCGCCAACACCATCGGTCTCGGCGACACGTCGGGCCTCTATCACGGTACCCAGCAGATCAACCAGGGGCAGATGGACCGCTGGTCGATCGTCACCACGCTGAATTACTTGCCGCATGACGAGGAAGTCGAAATCGTGCTCGCCAAGGCGAAGCACTATCGCACCGATGCCGGCCGCGACACCGTCAACAAGATGGTTCGCCTCGCTGACCTCACGCGTAACGCTTTCGCCAACGGCGATCTGTCGACGGTGATGTCGCCGCGTACGGTCATCACCTGGGCGGAGAACGCCGAGATTTTCGGCGATATCGGCTTCGCGTTCCGCGTCACCTTCCTGAACAAGTGCGACGAACTCGAGCGTCCGCTGGTGGCGGAGTTCTATCAGCGCTGCTTCAATGCGGAGCTGCCGGAATCCGCGGTCAATGTGGCGTTGAGCTAGGTTTGCCTCTCCCCTTTGAGCGGGGAGGAAAGGTTGCATGAGCACGTCGAATATCAAGTTCAGGACCGGGTCGAAGGAATCTCCGACGGAGCCGTTCAAGCGCGCGGTGACGTCTGCGTTGCGGGCCATCGCCAAGCAGCCCGAACTTGAAGTGACCTTCGCCGCCGAGCGTCCGGGCCTGTCGCCCGGCAAGGCGCGGTTGCCTGAACCGGCGCGCAAGCTGACCCGCAAGGATGCCGCCATCGTGCGCGGCCATGCGGACTCCATTGCGCTGCGCGTGGCGTGTCACGATCCGAAAGTTCATCGCAAGCTGGTGCCCGGCAATCCGCAGGCGCGGGGCGTGTTCGATGCCGTCGAGCAGGCCCGTGTCGAGGCGATCGGCGCCAAGCGCATGAGCGGCGTCGCCAAGAACCTCACTGCGATGCTCGACGATCATTTCCATCGCGGCAAATACGACGAAATCACCGACCGCGCCGATGCGCCGCTGGCCGATGCGCTGGCGATGATGGTGCGCGAACGGCTGACCGGGCTCGCGCCGCCGGTGGCCGCGCGCAAGATGGTCGACCTCTGGCGGCCGATCCTCGAGGACAAGATCGGTTCGCGCCTCGATGTGCTGAAGAATTTCACCGAGGATCAGTCCAAGTTTGGCGACGCGGTTCATGACCTGTTGCAGGCGCTGGAGCTGGGCGACGACCGCGACGCAGACCAGAGCGAAGACGACAATCAGGACGAAAATCGCGACGGCGAGAAGGACCAGTCCGGCGCGGACGGCTCTCCGGACACCGAGTCCGCGGAGGAAATGAGCGCCGATCAATCGCAATCCTCTACCGAGGACATGTCGGAAAACGCCATGGAGAGCGCGCAGGCGTCCGCCAGCGATGCGTTCGACGACAACGAGATGGGCGAGGACGAAACGCCCGGCGAAGCGCATCGCCCGCCCAGCCGTGGCGGCAACGAGCCGCGCGGACCGGAATATCACGCCTTCGCACCGAAATTCGACGAGGTCGTCTCGGCGGAAGATCTCTGCGAACACGACGAACTGGAGCGCCTGCGCAGCTATCTCGACAAGCAGCTCGCGCATTTGCAGCACATCGTGGCGCGGCTGGCCAATCGCCTTCAGCGCAAGTTGATGGCGCAGCAGAATCGCGCCTGGGAATTCGATCTCGAGGAAGGCATGCTCGATCCGGCGCGGCTGTCGCGCGTGGTCACCGATCCATTCCATCCGCTGTCGTTCATGCACGAGAAGGAAGCGACCTTCCGCGATACGGTGGTGACGCTGCTGCTCGACAATTCCGGCTCGATGCGCGGACGGCCCATCACGGTCGCCGCGACCTGCGCCGACATTCTGGCGCGGACGCTGGAGCGCTGCGGCGTCAAGGTCGAGATTCTCGGCTTCACCACGCGGGCGTGGAAGGGCGGTCAGTCGCGCGAAGCGTGGCTGGCGGCGGGCAAGCCCGCCAATCCGGGCCGTCTCAACGATCTGCGGCACATCATCTACAAGTCGGCGGATGCGCCCTGGCGGCGCGCGCGCAAGAACCTTGGCCTGATGATGCGCGAGGGTTTGCTCAAGGAAAACATCGACGGCGAAGCGCTCGACTGGGCGCACAAGCGCCTGCTCGGACGCTCGGAGCAGCGCAAGATACTGATGATGATTTCGGACGGTGCGCCGGTCGACGATTCGACGCTGTCGGTCAATCCGGGCAACTATCTCGAGCGGCATCTGCGCCACATCATCGAAGAGATCGAGACCCGCTCACCGGTCGAACTGATCGCCATCGGCATCGGCCATGATGTCACGCGCTACTATCGCCGTGCCGTGACCATTGTCGATGCGGAAGAACTCGGCGGCGCGATCACCGAAAAGCTCGCCGAGCTTTTCACCGAGACGCATGCCGAAGCCCCGACGCCTCGCCGCCGCAGATTGCATTCCTGACGCATGACCGTCGATCTCAACCGCCGGTCGTTTCTGCGGAACGCCATGGCGGTGCTTCCGGCCGGTATGATCGCGACCGGAGCAGAGCTTGCGCACGCGCAAACGTCGTCGCTTGTGGTCAATGCCCGGAGGATCGAGTCGTTCGATCCGCGCGATGCTTCTCACATACGCTATGGCGCGCTGGAATTCCGCAGCGGGCTGGTGCTGACGTCGTCGTTTCGCGGCTTCGGCGGCTTGTCTGGATTGCGGCTCGACAAGAAGGGCGAGCAGTTCATCGCTCTGAGCGACAAGGGGAGCTGGTTCACCGGCCGGATCGCCTATCGCGGCAAGGTCATGACTGGATTGGCCGACGTGAAGTCCGCGCCGATATTGGATAGCGACGGCAAGAAGATCACAGCGCGCGGCTGGTTCGACACCGAGTCGCTCGCCCTTGATGGTTCAACGGTCTATGTGGGTCTCGAGCGCGTCAATCAGATCCTGCGGTTCGATTTCAGCAAGGGCGGTATTCGCTCAAAGGGCGAGATCGTGCCGGTGCCGCCCGAAATCGGCAAGCTGCCGTTCAACAAGGGGCTGGAAACTTTGGTGTTCGTCCCAAAGGGGCAGCCGCTTGAGGGAACCCTGATCGCCATTTCGGAGCGCGGGCTCGATGCGTCGGGAAACATTCTGGGCTTTTTGCTCGGCGGTCCATCGCCGGGGCAGTTCTCCGTCAAGCTGACGAAAAACTTCGACATCAGCGATGCCGCGCTGCTGCCGTCCGGCGATCTTTTGCTGCTCGAACGGAAATTTTCGATGCTGGAAGGTGTCGGCATCCGGATTCGCAGGGTGCCGCTCGCATCCGTCGTGCCGGGTGCGGTGATCGATGGGCCGACGATTTTTGAGGTCGATCTCGGCTACGAGATCGACAACATGGAAGGCATCGACACCCATGTCACGGCGGACGGCGATACTGTCGTGACCATGGTGTCCGACGATAATTTCTCGATGATCCAGCGCACGCTGCTGTTGCAGTTCACGCTGGTCGGGGAGTGAACGCCGTCATCCTGAGGTGCGAACTCTTGTGAGCCTCGAAGGATGATGGAGGGCAACAGATGATTTTGCGGCGCATCCTTCGAGGCTCGCCGCAAGTGCGGCTCGCGCCTCAGGATGACGCCGACGAGGGTGCAACAAAAAAGCCGGGCTCCCGCCCGGCCTTCTAAATCAGACATTCAAGCTCGAACGATCAGCTCGCGGCAGCGAGCTTCTTCTTTTCGATCTGGCGCTTCAGTTCGACCGCCTTCGGCGACAGATCGTCGGCGCTGGCCTTGAGCAGGAACGCATCGAGGCCGCCGCGATGATCGACCGACTTCAATGCGTTGGTCGAAACGCGCAGGCGCACCGAGCGGCCGAGCGCGTCGGAAATCAGCGTGACGTTGCACAGGTTCGGCAGGAACCGGCGCTTGGTCTTGTGGTTCGAGTGGCTGACCTTGTGGCCAACCTGAGGGCCCTTGGCCGTCAATTCGCAGCGCCGAGACATCGTGTAATCCTTTGGCGAAATCTTGTGTCGCCCCGGACCGCCCTCAAGGGGATCGCGTGGGGGTGTGAAACCGTCCATTTCAGGAACGGCGGAGCTATAAGGGGCTAGCCGCCCATCGTCAAGGTTAGAGGCCGATTTCAGCGGCTTTTCTGCATGTCAGGCGGCGGGGTGCCGTTGCCGGAAAAGACGATTTTCCCCGTCAAACCAGTGATTTCCTAACATATAATCGACGTAATCCGTGACCAGACAGGTATCACAGGCTATCGATACGACTTTCGCGGCCTATTCGGGAATAAGTCCCGCAGACGCTGCGCCCGGTGGCTCCCGGTCAATCGCTGGTCAGCAGGATTTCGTCGGCAATGCCCCGGTTCCCAAAGCTTTCTTGGATGCTCTCCCGGACCGCCAAAATCCAGGTTTGTCTGGGTATTGTGGCCGTCGGGGTTCCCGTAGCGATGTCCGCCGGTCCGGCCAGCGCCCAGGGCCGTCTGGACGCCAAGTATGAAGCCTCGCTCGCGGGCCTTCCGATCGGCAAGGGGGCCTGGGTCGTCGATGTTTCCGAGGATCAATATTCGGCAGCCGTCAGCGGCGCCACCACGGGCCTGATGAAATCCATCGGCGGTGGCAATGGCACCGGCACCTCGCAGGGACGGATCACTGCGGGCCAGTTCGCTCCGCTGAGCTACATTTCGACGGTCAATTACGGAAAGAAGGCGGAGGTCATCCGCATCACGCTCGGCGGCGGCAATGTCAAAGACTCGTCCATCGAGCCGGTGCCGGACGAAAATCCGGATCGAATCCCGGTCACCGACGCGCATCGCCGCAACGTTCTTGATCCGATGACGGGCGCGCTGCTGAAGGTTGCAGGCACCGGCGATCCGGTCGGTCCCGAGGCCTGCCGCAAGACGCTGTCGGTGTTCGACGGCAGGATGCGCTACGATCTTCGTCTCGACTACAAGCGGATGGAGATGGTCAAGGCCGAGAAAGGCTACCACGGCCCGGTTGTGGTCTGTGCGGTCTACTTCACGCCGATCGCCGGCTACGTTCCGGACCGTGCGTCGATCAAGTACGTGGCCGCTCAGCGCAACATGGAAATATGGTTCGCGCCCATCGCCGGAACGCGCGTGCTGGCGCCTTTCAGGATTACAATTCCGACACCGCTCGGCACCGGCATGATCGAGGCGACGGAATTCATTTCGGCGCAGAAGACCGCCAAGACGAACTGATAAACCCGGCTGGCAGCGACCGCTGCGAGGATGATTCAGGAACGAATCTCACCATGAATCGTGTTGACTCTCCGGCCAATCCGATTCGACTCCGGGTTTAACGATTTCATCCCAATCGCGGCGTGCGCGGAGCATCTTCAAACCCCATATAGTATTGTTGGCCGACGGATTGTGCGACATGTTGAGGCCTCCAACGCCATCGCACCGCGAGTCAGCGATTCGGGCTTCTTTCGTTCCTTAACCGTTCCAAACCTTAAGTCGTGGCGCGAAAAGCGTCGCATTGTGAGACACTTCCTTCAAACTTGCTGCGGCGTCCGCGTCGTGTGCGTCATGCGGACCTCTCGAATATGCCTCTGTCGTCTCCCGTTCCGCTGTTTTTGAATGAGCGTGCGCCCGGAGCCGGTGTTACGGCGGTGCTGGGCCCGACCAACACCGGCAAGACCCATCTCGCGATCGAGCGGATGCTGGCTCACTCGTCGGGCATCATCGGTCTGCCGCTGCGTCTGCTGGCGCGCGAGGTCTACAACAAGATCGCCGCGCGGGCCGGAGCGGGTGCGGTCGCGCTCATCACCGGCGAAGAAAAGATCAAGCCGCCTCATGCACGTTACTGGGTCTCCACCGTCGAGGCGATGCCGCGCGATCTCGATGTGTCGTTTCTCGCCGTCGACGAAATCCAGATCGCGGCGGACCTCGAGCGTGGTCACGTTTTCACCGACAAGATTCTCAACCGGCGCGGACGCGACGAAACCCTGCTGCTGGGTGCAGCCACCATGCGGCCGATCATCGAGCGGCTGCTGCCCGGCGCGAACATCGTCACCCGGCCACGGCTGTCGCAACTCGAATTCGCCGGTGACCGCAAGATCACGCGGCAGCCGCGGCGCACCGCGATCGTCGCGTTCTCAGCGGATGAAGTTTACGCCATCGCCGAGTTGATCCGGCGGCAGCACGGCGGCGCAGCCGTTGTGCTGGGCTCGTTGTCGCCGCGTACGCGCAACGCCCAAGTGGACATGTTCCAGTCCGGCGACGTCGACTATCTCGTCGCCACCGATGCCGTCGGCATGGGCCTCAATCTTGATGTCGATCATGTGGCTTTTGCGTCGGACCGCAAATACGACGGCTATCAGTTCCGCCGCCTGACCCCGGCCGAATTCGCGCAGATTGCGGGCCGCGCCGGCCGTGCGACGCGCGACGGCACCTTCGGCACGACGGGCCGCTGTGCGCCGTTCGAGCCGGAACTCGTCAATGCGTTGCAGAACCACACCTTCGACAGCGTAAAAATGTTGCAATGGCGGAACACGCGGCTGGATTTCTCCTCGCTGGGCGCGCTCCAGGTCTCGCTGGCGCTGACGCCGAACCACGAAGCCCTGACCCGCGCGCCGATCGCCGAGGACATCCGTGTGCTCGACCATGCCGCCCGCGATGAGGACGTTCGCGACATGGCCAAGGGCGCCGCCGCCGTAGAGCGGCTCTGGGAGGCCTGCCAGATTCCCGACTATCGCAAGCTGTCGCCCGCCGCCCATGCCGAGCTTGTCACCACGCTGTATGGGTTTTTGATGCGGAAGGGCCGGATCCCGGACAACTGGTTTGAGGCCCAAATCGCGCAAACCGACCGCACAGACGGCGATATCGACACATTATCGGCCCGGATCGCCCAGATCCGGACCTGGACATTCGCGGCAAATCGTCCCGATTGGCTGGTGGACCCCGAGCGCTGGCAGGCGATTGCCCGCGCCGTCGAGGATAAATTGTCAGATGCCCTGCATGAACGGCTAACTGAGCGTTTCGTTGATCGCCGGACCAGTGTATTGATGCGGCGCTTGCGGGAAAACACGATGCTGAATACTGAAATTGGGAAGACGGGCGAAGTGATCGTAGAGGGCCATATGATTGGCCGTCTCGACGGATTCATGTTCGCGCCAGAGTCCGCCGAAGCGGGCTCCGATGCGAAGGCCCTGCAGGCCGCGGCGCTCAAGGCGCTGGCCGGTGAAATCGATGCGCGCGCCGAGAAGCTGTCAAACGCACCGGACGATCAGTTCGTGCTGGCGTCCGACGGAACGCTGCGCTGGACCGGCGACGCCGTCGCCAAGCTTGTTGCGGCCGACGATGCGCTGCATCCGCGTATCCGCATCATTGCCGACGAACGGCTGACCGGTCCGTCACGCGAGGCTGTACAGACGCGGCTCGATCTGTGGCTGAAGACGCATATCGAAAAGATTCTCGGGCCGATGTTCGAGCTGTCGAAGGCCGAGGATGTCACCGGCATCGCGCGCGGCATCGCCTTCCAGTTGATCGAGGCGCTCGGTGTGCTGGAGCGGCCGAAGATCGCCGCCGAGATGAAGGATCTCGATCAGCCGTCGCGCGCGAGCCTGCGCAAATACGGCGTGCGTTTCGGCGCCTATCATATTTTCCTGCCCGCGCTGCTGAAGCCCGCCGCGCGCGGCCTCGCGTCGCTGCTGTGGGGTCTGAAGCGCGACAATGTGGACTGGTCGGCGCTGACTAACGCGCAGCATCTGGCCGCGAGCGGACGCACCTCGTTCCCGGCGGACAAGGCGCTCGATCAGGAGGCTTACCGCACGCTCGGCTACAAGCTGTGCGGCGATCGCGCGGTGCGTGTCGATATTCTGGAGCGTCTCGCGGATCTCATTCGCCCCGCGCTGTCGTGGCGTCCCGGTTCGCCTGGTGACAAGCCGGCTGGCGCGTTCGACGGCCGCTCGTTCACGGCGACGCAGGCCATGACATCGCTGACGGGTTCTGCGGGCGAAGATTTTGCTTCGATCCTGAGGGCGCTCGGCTATCGCATGGAGAAGCGTCCGCCGCTGCCTGAGGTCGTTGCGCCGCCTGTCACCACGGAAACCGTGGCTGATGCGACCGCTGAAACAGCGGATGCCGCTTCGGCATCCGAAGCCGTCGTTGCCGAACCGGAAGTTGCTGCGGCAACCGATTCGATCGCGGATGTTACGAACGACGCGACGACCGAGGTGACGCCACCTGCCGAATCCGCCTCTACGGACACATCGGCTTCGCGCTTGCCCGAAGTGAACTTCGCTCCGCCACCGGAACCCGCCGAACCTGTTGTGGAAGCTGCTGTCGCTGAGACACCTGCTGAATCGGCTGTTGTTGGCGAAACCACTGAGACGGCGGCAGTTGAAACGTCTGCTGGCGAAGCTGCGCCCGATCAGGTTGCGACCGAGGCGACAGCTTCCGCAGAACCGGTCCTGGTCGAAGTCTGGCGGCCCGGCGGTCGTTCCGACGAGCGCCGTCCGCGTCATGATCGCAGCCGCTACAAGGGGCCGGATAAATCCGCGGCTCCCGCAGCCGAAGGTGAGGCCGCTGCCGGTGGCGATGAGAAGCGCGAGCGTCATGGCCGCCATCGCCGCGACCGCAACAACGAGCATCGCCGGCCACGCCCTGATGCGCCGGCGGTTGCCGCCGAAGGTGCGGGCGCCGCACAGGCGCGTCCGCCGGGTGACGACAAGGGCGGTCGCCCGCCGCGTGAAGGCTTCAAGGGCAAGGACCGCAATCAGGAGCGCGGCAAGGGCAAGTTCGACAAGCGTGGCCGCGATGGGCGCAAGGATGACCGCGACCGCAGTGGCGGCTCGCATCGCACTTACGCGACCAGCGCCGCACCGCGTGAACGCGATCGTCCCGCCGATCCGAACTCGCCGTTTGCAAAGCTGGCGGCGCTCAAGGAGCAGCTTGCGGGTAACCGCAAGGAATAACTTGGATCGTCAGCGCCTCGACAAGTGGCTGTGGCACGCGCGGATCGTCAAGACCCGGGTCGATGCTGCGGCTCTGGTCACAAAGGGACGTGTTCGCATCAATGGTATGCGCCAGACGTCACCGGGACATGCGGTGAAGGCAGACGATGTTCTCACCATCGCGCTCGACAGCCGGGTTCGTGTGCTCAAGATCACGGGATTTGTGGACCGGCGAGGGGATGCTGCTGCGGGACGCGCAATTTACGCTGATTTACAAACGCCTCCCGAGTAACTAATTGCCTCTAACTACGGGCAGAACTTCCCTTGCGGCGATGCACATCCTGCGCTACGCCAAACTGAAATTTTAGACCCTTCCGGAGCCTTGGATGACGTACGTCGTCACTGAAAACTGCATCAAGTGCAAGTACATGGACTGCGTGGAAGTTTGCCCCGTGGATTGCTTCTACGAGGGCGAAAACATGCTGGTGATCCATCCGGACGAGTGCATCGACTGTGGCGTGTGCGAACCTGAGTGCCCGGCGGACGCGATCAAGCCCGACACCGAGCCCAGCCTTGAAAAGTGGCTGGAGGTGAATGCCGAATACGCCAAGTCCTGGCCGAACATCACCCAGAAGAAAGACGCGCCGGACGACGCCAAGGAATTTGACGGCGTCGAGGGCAAGTTCGACAAATATTTTTCCAAAGAACCGGGCTCGGGCGACTGATCTGGCCTGTTCGCGCCGCTGCGGTACGGATAACTTTTAACCCTACCCAGCGATGAGTGGCTCGGCGGACACCGTCCGGGGGCCGCAGCAGGGCATAAATCATTGATTTTTGCGGGAAATGTGCTATTTTGGGCACATTCAAGAGCCGAACCCTATTTTTGTCCCCGGTTAGGACTCGTCGGGTTCCCCGAGAAACCATTGAACAGGGGCGTGGCGGTTCCACGCATAGGCGCTGTGTCAGACAAATTGCGTCACAAAAAGAACTCCAAAATAAAAGACAAGGGTTCCAAGGATAAGGGCACCAAGAAGACGTCTGCGATTCGCAGCGCGTCGAAGAAGGATGCTCGCGCATCCGCCCCAACCTCAAAAAACAAAAGAAGCACAATGCCCAACAAAAAAACTGCAAAGCCGTCTGCGAAGGCCCCGGCAAAGTCCGCTGCGAAGCCTGCGAAGACGGTGTCGAAGGCTCCTGTCGCGAAGGCCCCCGTGAAGACCGTTGCCGGCAAGCCCGCCGCGAAGCCGGTTGCGGCTGCGCCGCGCGTGGAAGAGCCGAAGAAGCCGCTGACCCAGCGTCAGGGATTCAAGACCAACGAATTCGTCGTGTATCCGGCGCATGGCGTCGGCCAGATTCTTGCGATCGAAGAGCAGGAGATCGCGGGCGCACGGCTCGAGCTTTTCGTCATCAACTTCATCAAGGACAAGATGACGCTGCGCGTGCCGACGGCGAAGGTCGCCAATGTGGGCATGCGCAAGCTGTCGGATCCGTCGCTGGTGAAGCGTGCGCTGGAAACCCTGAAGGGCCGTGCGCGCATCAAGCGCACCATGTGGTCGCGCCGTGCGCAGGAATACGAAGCAAAGATCAATTCGGGCGACATCGTCGCGATTGCCGAAGTGGTCCGCGATCTGTTCCGCTCGGAGTCTCAGCCTGAGCAGTCCTACAGCGAACGTCAGCTTTACGAAGCGGCGCTCGATCGCCTGTCGCGCGAAATCGCCGTCGTTCAGCACGTGACGGAAACCGAAGCGGTCAAGGAGATCGAGGCGAACCTTGCCAAGAGCCCGCGCCGCGGTGCCGCCAAGGCTGATGCCGATGCGGGCGCTGACGCGGCTGCTGACGACGCCGATGATAGCGACGACTCCGTATCGGAAGACGAAGCCGCCTGATCCCACCGGCAACGATCGAATAGAAAAAGCCCGGCCTTTGAGCCGGGCTTTTTGTTTGACAGCAATGTAAAATCGCAGCCGTAACGTCGGCTCTGCTTCACCTCTCCCCGCGGGAGAGGGAGTCCTGTCGCACCAGTATCGAAGCAATCGCTTCAATTTCAAATGATCAGACGTGAAGATCAGTCGACCACGATCTTCACGCGCTCGCGCGGCTTCACAGTCGAGCGGCTGTCGAAACTATTCAGGACACGAAACCGGTCAACCGGACGATCGACGCCCTGCATGCGTGAAGCCAGCGATTCAATGGTATCGCCGGGCTGTACGGTCACGACCTTGATCCGCAGCGGCCGTGCGGCCTGAATCTCGGCCAGCGTCAAACGCCGGAACGAATTCACCGTCTCGCGGAAACTGCGATCGCTTTCCGGCGTTTTCTTCTTCGCCGCGAAAATGAAGCGGTAGACGTCACTGCCGAAGCGCAGGGCGTAGATCCTGAACTGCCATTGATCGCCGCTGGCTGTGGCCGTGGCGGACGGAAAGCCGTTGGTGCTCACGTCTTCGGTCGAGGCCTTGTCGACATTCTCCATCCAGCCGGAGTTGAGATAGTCGCCGAGCGTCTGCTCCGCGGGGACGCGCACCACGTCAAAGCGCATCGCCTGCGTGCCGCCTTCGCGAACCCCGACGACGGCCTGCGCGGTGTTCTCCAGCACGAAGCCGTCCGGCACCTGGAATGTGAAGCCAAGCTTGGGGTGCAGGAAGCGCCGTCCGCGCACGAATCCTTCGCTGGGATCTTCGCCGTAGACCAGATTGTCGATGGCGGAGAGATAGGCATCGCGGTCGCGTTCGCCGGCCTCGGGCGACGAATACTGCCGTGCGTTGGCCTGCGCATTCTGCACCCGCTCGGGCGTTGCCGGATGCGACGACAGGAAGTCCATCGAGCGCGGATCGGCAGGCGCACGGCTGGCCTTCAACGCAGCGTTGCGTTCCATCGCGGTGAGGAAGCGGGAGGCGCCGAACGGATCGAACTTGGCACGCGCCGAGATGCCGACACCGATTCCGTCGGCTTCGAATTCCTGTGAGCGCGAAAAGCTCGCCATCGTCAGCTTGGTCTTGGCCAGCGCCAGCGCATTCATGTCGGCGTCATTGCCCATGTCGGCGACAACGCGGGTGACGACGGCGGCCTGTTTGGCCTGGTCTTCGCGGATCGCGGCATGCTTGGCGAGCACGTGCGCCATCTCGTGGGCAAGTACTGAAGACAATTCGGACGTATCGCTGGCAAGTGCGATCAGGCCGCGCGTGACATAGAGCTGCCCGGTCGGAAGCGCGAAGGCGTTGACCGCACCGGAATTCAGGATCGTCACCTTGTAGGTGAGATCTGGCCGCTCGGAGGCTGCGACAAGGCGATCGACGGTTTTGGTGATCAGAGCTTCCAGCCGCGGATCGTCATACGATCCGCCGTAGGACGAGATAATGCGGCTGTGTTCGCGCTCGGTAGCCGGGGTCTGCGCCGCTGGCTTGTTCGGTTTGACCGGGGCGAAACCCGGGCTCGATGCGGTCTGGAACCGGCCGAGGTCGCCGCAGGCGCCCAGAGCCAGTGACGCGCACAGCGATGCCGCCGCGAAAACGCGGCGGAGGTTCCTGGTCTCGCGTTGGTTCGCAGGTGTTGCCACGCCGCTATTTGCCCTCGTCCCTCGGCATCGTGCCCTTCACGGCTATATCAGCCGCAGCAATCAACTCGATCTGCCCCGCGTGAGTGACCTCAATCCTTGGTCCACCACGCTTCTCGATCCAGCCTCGAACCCGAACTCTCTTGTTTTTCAGAGACTTAAGGTCGACGCCCGCGCTTTCCAGCGACGGTATTATGCGCCTTGAAATAGTCACGGCAAAGTCCTGCGTCCATCGCCGCCCGAAATTGACGTAAAATACCGCCCCGGCCAAACGGGCCGATGAAACCGTCCCCTCCACCACGGCAAAACGTCCAATTCCAGCCAAAATATCGTCGGTGCTTTCCGCGTTTTTTAAGGCAACGGAACTGGCCCAAATGCCGCGGCTTGCCGCGCGGGCGGTGGCCTCGGCCGCGAGCAGCGCCGCGGAACATGCCTTGTCCGCCGCGGCCGGAGATACCAGTGCTTCGCCGCGCGTCAGAAGTTCGGATTGGATGGAGATCTCCGAACCCTTGAGAAAGGCGAAGGCAGGCTGACGTCCGTAACGATCCGGTCTGTCGTCGGGGCCATGCAGTGTCACATCGCGACCGTCGATCAGCGATGCCAATGCTTCCCTGCCACGATCTCCCGCAGGCTCGATGGCTGCGAGACGCACCTCGCGTCCGTCATCGAGACGAAACGTGCGCATGTCGATCACGTCGCTGACGCGGCCTTCGCCCTGGAGCGCGAATTCGCATGCGGCGTGAAGCTTGCCGCCACTGCTCGCGATCAGCAGCACCGCGCAACAGAAGGTCACAGAGATGCGGCGGTTCATCACCACGGTTGTCAGGCCTTGCAGGTACGCCGAAGCGGACTCGGCACGAAACCAGTTTCGACCTGCGGAATGTGTTGCGGCTTACTGATGTGAGTCAAGTGCGCACGCATGCTAACCGGCGGCATTTGCATGACCGGTTGCTTGCTGCCATGTCAGGGTTGCGCCATGATGAAACCAACGAAAGATGCCGCCGGCGAAGGCGTGTCATCGATAACGGGAGACAACATTGAAGAAAATACTCGCAACCCTCATTTCCTATGCTCTCCTGCTCGGTCCGAGCGCCGCGATAGCGCAAGGCAAGCCGCCCCTGAAACTCGGCGCGATCCTCGATATGTCCGGCCTCTATGCCGACATCACCGGCGTGGGCAGCGAGACGGCGGCGAAAATGGCGGCGGAAGATTTCGGCGGCGAAGTGCTGGGCCGCAAGATCGAGATCATCGCCGCGGATCATCTCAACAAGGCCGACCTGTCATCGAGCATTGCCCGCGACATGTTCGACAATCAGGGCGTTGAGGCGATCGTCGATGTCGCGGCATCCGCGACTGCGCTGGCGGCCAACGAGATCGCCAAGGCGCGCAACAAGATCATCATGTTCAACGGCCCGGGGTCGGTTCGCCTCACGAACGAGGCCTGTGGTCCTTACACCGTGCACTATGTCTTCGATACGTTCGGGCAGGCGAATTCCACCGGCCTCGCAGCCGTGAAGACGGGGCTTGATACCTGGTTTTTCCTTCAGGCGGACTACGCATTCGGACAGGATCTTGAGAAGGACACCTCCTCGGTCGTTACCAAGATGGGCGGCAAGGTGCTCGGCACGGTCAAGCATCCGCTCAACACCTCGGACTTCTCGTCGTTCCTGTTGCAGGCGCAGGGATCGAAAGCCAAGGTCGTGGGTCTTGCCAATGCAGGCGGCGACACCATCAACGCTATTAAGCAGGCGGCTGAATTCGGCCTGATGAAGGGCGGACAGAAGCTGTCGCCGTTGCTGGCTTTCATCACCGATATCGACAGCATCGGTCTCGAAACCGCGCAGGGGCTCGTGCTGGCCGAAGCGTTCTACTGGGATCTGAACGATGACACCCGTGCGTTCAGCAAGCGCTTCATGGACAAGGTCAAGCGCGTTCCGACCTCGGCACAGGCCGGCGTTTATTCATCCGTCACGCATTACCTCAAGGCGGTGAAGGAAGCGGGCACAACCGATTCAGCCGCGGTGATGAAGATCATGAAGTCGACGCCGATCAACGACATGTTCGCCAAGAACGGCAAAATCCGTGAAGACGGACGTATGGTTCACGACATGTATCTGTTCGAAGTGAAGAAGCCGTCGGAATCCAGGGCGCGCTGGGACGACTACAAGCTGTTGGCCACGATCCCCGGCGATCAGGCCTTCCAGTCGCTCGACGCGTCGCGCTGCCCCCTGATCAAGAAGTAGATCGATCGATGGCGCCGGCTTCGTCCGGCGCCGCTTATCGTCCAACACAGGAAATCGCCATGCCCGGTACGATTCTGCAAAGCCTCGATCGCGGTCTCTTGACCATTACGATGAACCGGCCCGAGCGACGCAATGCGATCAACGCCGAAATGTCGGCGGACCTGATCGAGGCGGCGCGGCGGGCGGCGGACGACACCGAAGTCCGGGCCGTGCTTTTGCGCGGCGCCAACGGCACTTTCTGTGTCGGCGGCGACGTCAAGTCGATGGCCGAGAACAAATCGGAGCTCACCTACGAGGTGAAGCGCGCCAATCTGCGGCGGGGCATGGAAATCTCGCGGCTGCTGCATGAGTTGCCGAAGCCGGTGGTGGCGCAGATCGACGGCGCGGCGGCGGGCGCGGGTCTCTCGATCGCGCTGTCCTGCGATCTGCGCGTCGCCGGTGCATCCGCCAAGATCACAACGGCGTTTGCCAAGGTTGGCTTTTCCGGTGACTACGGCGGGACGTATTTTCTGACCCAGATACTCGGCAGTGCCAAGGCGCGCGAGTTGTACCTGATGTCGCCGGTCCTCACGGCGCAGGAGGCGCTTGCGCTCGGGATGGTCACCAAGGTCGTTCCGGATGCCGAGGTCGCCGACGCGGCCACCGAGCTTGCAATGTCGCTGGCGCAGGGGCCGACCGTGACGCTCGGCTACATCAAGCGCAACATCAACAATGCCGAACACCTCTCGCTCGAAGCCTGCTTCGATGCCGAGGCTGCGCACCATACCCGCTGCGGCGAAACGGCGGACCATCTGGAAGCCGCAAAAGCGTTCATGGAAAAGCGCAAGGCGGTGTTCAAGGGACACTAGGGCATGATCCCGACCCGAAGGTCCGCGTTAGCGCAAAGTGGGAACCGGTTTTCGGGCAAGATCATGTCCATTAAAAATCAAAACGGGAATGAGCGCGCATGACGGAGGCAACGAGGCTGCGGCAGATCTGTCTCGTTGCGCCACAGCTTGAGCCGGTGATCGGCGATATCGCCGCGATCATGGGGCTGACCGTCTGTTACCGCGATTCCAATGTTGCGCGCTATGGCCTGGAAAACGCGCTGCTTCCGGTCGGCACCATTCTGCTTGAAGTCGTGGCGCCGTTTCAGGATGGCACCGCGGCCGGCCGCTTCATCGAGAAGACCGGAGAGCACGGCGGTTACATGGCGATCTTTTCCTGTGCCGATCCGCGCGAACGGCAGAGGAACGCCGAAGAGATCGGCGTGCGGACCTCTCATGTCATCGACCGTCCGCCGTATCTCGGCGTCCAGCTTCATCCGCGTGACTGCCGCGCCGCGTTCATCGAATTCAACCATACCGCCGGCAGCGACAACGTTCGCGGCGCCTATCCGCCCGCGGGTCCGGACTGGCACAGCGCGATCCGCGATGATGTGACCATGGCGCTGACTGAGGTTGAACTGACAAGTCTCGATCCGCGCGGGCTTGCGGATCACTGGAGCCGTATCATCGGAGTACCTGCGACCGGAACGAAAATTGCGCTGGTGAATTGCGGGATACGTTTTGTCGAAGGCCCCAGCGAGATCATGAGCGCGCTCACGTTTCGTGTTCGCGATCCGGCCGCCGTGCTTCATTCCGCGCAGGCGAGGGGACACGCGGTGACGGGAAAGTCTTTCCGCCTCGGCGGCGTTGATTTCCGCGTCACGGCCTGAGCCCGGATGCCGAAGCACCCGCCGCGCATCCCGGCGCAGCGTTTGCGTATCTGCCATTCCTGCTGCGTGTTGGCCTGAAAATCGCTGTCACGGCCAGAAATTGGCCGTTAGATTGCGCGCGCAATAACGGTTTCCCAAGAAGGATACGAGATGGCCAAGGATGGATTGTCGGTAATCGTCACGGGTTCTGCATCGGGCCTCGGCGCGGCGTCCGCGCTGTTGCTGGCGAAGCAGGGCGCGCGCATCGTCATCAACTACGCGTCGAGCCAGAAAGAGGCCGAGCAGGTTGCCGATGAATGCCGGAAGGCAGGTGCAGCCGAGGTTGTGGTGGTGCAGGGCGACGTCTCGCGCGACGAGGATTGCAAGAAGATCGCGGCTGCCGCCGCTCCGTGGGGAAAACTCGATGGCCTGATCAACAACGCCGGCATGACCAAGCATGTCGATCATGGTGATCTTGATGGTCTTTCGGGAGAAGATTTCCAGCGCATCTACGCGGTCAACACCATCGGTCCGTTTCAGATGATCCGTGCGTCGCGCGCTTTGCTGGAGGCCGGTGCGAAGCATTCCAGCCGCAGTTCGTCGGTCGTGAATATCTCGTCGATTGCGGGGATCGCGGGGATCGGATCGTCGGTCGCCTATGTCGGAAGCAAGGGCGCGCTGAACAGCATCACGCTTTCGTTGTCGCGTGCTCTGGCGCCGCTGATCCGCGTCAATGCAGTTTGTCCCGGATACATTGATACGCCGTGGTTCACCAAGGGGCGGGGTCCCGAGCTCGCTGGAAAGATTCGCCAGATGGTGACGGAGCAGTCGCCACTCCAGATCGCGACAACGGCGAACGATGTGGCCGAGCTCGTTTGCTTCCTCGCCGGTCCGGCGTCACGCAGCTTGACCGGAGAGATCATGCGGATCGATGCGGGCGCACATCTCGGACCGGCCGTTCTGCCCAAACGGAACTGACCGGGAAATCCTGAGCGGAGGATGAAGCTGCCGCTCAGACCTTGTTGCCGGGATCGGAGACGATGCCGCGCGCAACCAGCCGGTTCCAGATGAACAGCACAACCAGCGCGCCGATGGTGGCGGTGATGAATCCGGCGCCCTGGCTCGGGCTATAGAAGCCGATAGCTTGGCCGATAAAGGTTGCCAGAAATGCGCCGGCGATGCCGAGCACGATCGTCAGGATGAAGCCTGTCGGATTGTTCGGACCAGGTGACAAAAGCCGTGCAAGAAAACCCGCGACCAATCCGACGAAAAGAACATAAAGCATTGCTGGTATCCTTCGTGCTTGAATTCAAAGAGACGCTTGCCGGTCAGCGTGGAGCGAAGCATCACTCCACGCTGTCGTGACGCCAATCAAATCCAGCGCGAAGCTTCGCGCTCGGTCGGCAGCCGGCCGTCGGGCGTCAGTTGATTGATGACGTCGGGCAACTGCCTTGCGAGACCCGCAAGCAGTTCATCGCGCGACAAGCCGGTCTGCGAGGTCAGCGTGCTGATCTGGTCTGCGCCAAGCGCGGAGGCGAGGTCGCCGGGTGAGATCTGCTTGTTGGGACCGGGGCTGACCCATGAGTTGGCCGTCTCGCTTTGGCCCTTTTCCTGAAACTGCTTGAGCAGATCGTTCAGCCCGCCGCTCAGGACGCTTCCCGCCGCGCCGCCGGCCAGTAATCCGCCGAGTGCGCCTCCGAGTGGACCCTTCATAAGGTCGCCAAGTCCGCCGCCGAGTCCGCCAGTGCTGGCGGTGGTGGTGCCGGGTAATGGGGTGGGTGTAGACGGCGCAGGCGCACCGGGGCTTGTGCCCGGCTGGCCTCCGCTAATGTGTTTGACGGCCTTGTAGGCAAGAAGAGCAAGGATCGCCATGGTCATCGGCGACATTCCGCCGCTGCTTTCACCCGATGCGCTTGGTTCGCTTGGCCCGCGAGGTCCGTTTTGCATGCCGTTGAGAATGTCGAGCAAACCCATCGTTATCTCCTGTCAAACGCCAGCCCTGTGCGAAAGACTAGTGGCTCGCCATGACGGTTACAAGGCAGGGTGGCGGTCGCGCGCGCCCTCTGGTAAGGAATTGCGAAAGTTTTAAGCGCTCTTGCCGTTCATCTTCGGCAAGAGATTGAGACCGGTCCCGTAGCTCAGCCGGATAGAGCGGCGGTTTCCTAAACCGCAGGTCGGAAGTTCGAGTCTTCCCGGGATCGCCATTCACCTCAGAAATCCGAGAACCGATCATCCGAGTTTTTGTGGCGCGCCGCCGGTCCAGCACATGCTGAACCGGTGATTGTTTTGTTCGCGTGAGCCCTCCCTGTGCAGGTCAGTCCAGCTTGACCCCTGCCTCGGTCACGACTTTCTGCCAGCGCACGGTTTCTGCGGCCACCATCGCACCGAACGCCGCACCTGTGACGTCGGGCACGTCGGAGCCGTTGCGCTCCCACGCATCCTTGATCGCAGCCGTCTGCATCGCCTTCTGCAGTTCCTTGGTCATTCGTTCGATCACCGCCGGCGGTGTTTTCTTCGGCGCGAACACGCCGTACCAGGTCGACACTTCGTAACCCGGCACGCCTGCTTCCGCTGCGGTGGGAACGTCAGGGAACGCCGCCACCCGTTTCGGGGCCGCGACCGCGAGCGCGCGCAGCTGTCCGCTCCGGATTTGCGGCGCTGACGAGCCGAGCCCGTCGAACACCAGCGGCACGTGGCCGGCGACGAGATCCTGCATCGCCGGTCCCGCCCCGCGATAGGGCACATGCAGAATGCGCGTCTTGGTCACGATCTTGAACAGTTCACCGGCGAGATGATGCGTGGTACCGGCGCCGGCGGAGCCGTAGTTCAGCTTGTCCGGATTGGCGCGAAGGTAAGCGACGAATTCCGGCAGCGTCTTGGCGGCAACCTTGTCGGGATTGACGACGATCACCTGCGGCGGCCGCGCGATCAGCGCCACCGGCACAAAATCCTTCTCGAGATTGTAGTCGAGATTGGGATAGATCGCCGGAGCGATGGCGTGATGCGCAGCGCCGACGAAGAACGTGTAGCCGTCGGGCACAGCCTTGGAGGCTTGCGAGGCTCCCACGGTGCCGCCGGCGCCTGCGCGGTTTTCGATCAGCACGCGCGTTCCCAGTTGGGTGTCGAGCTGGGCGGCGAGCGGGCGGGCGAAGGCATCGGTGCCGCCGCCGGCTGCGAACGGCACGACGAAGATGACTGGCTTCTCCGGCCATGTTTGGGCCTGGACCTGACCGGCCACGGCGAAAGAGCCCGCCACAAGTGCAAATAAAGCGTACCAGCCGAATTTCAGGTTCACGTCATCCTCCCGGGATTATTGGATTGCGCCGTCTCTTGGCGGCGCTTTGGGGTCGTTACGGCATGCAAAATACCACACATGATCCTGCAACGCGTCTCGCCGGACAACGGGGCGTTTCGCCGCTCCCCATACGCTCCAAAACACGCAGTCTTGCGCGGATTGCCGCCCGATGTATGAGGATTTATTGACAATATCATACGGCGCGTGCAGCGTACGCTGCCGGTTCAGATATGAGATCGTCACACCAATGTTCGGAATTCTGGGCCTCGGCTTTCTTCTTGGCATGCAGCACGCGCTCGAAGCCGATCACATCGCGGCGGTGTCCAGCATCGCGGCCCGGCGCTCGAGCGTCAGTGACATCGTCAAGCATGGGCTGACCTGGGGACTGGGTCACACCATCACCCTGTTCATGTTCGCCGGTGCGGCGATTCTTCTCGGCCACGCCATTCCCGAACATCTCGCGCGCCCGCTGGAAACCGCCGTCGGCATCATGCTGGTCGGGCTCGGGGTGCATGTGCTGTGGCGGCTGTGGCGCGACCGCGTGCATTTCCATCAGCATCGGCACCGCGATGGCACGGCGCATCTTCATCTTCACAGCCATGCTGTTGATTCCGTTCCGCACCGGCGCAGCGGTCACGATCATCCGCATGGATTCCGGTGGCGCTCGCTGCTGGTCGGGTTGATGCACGGCATGGCTGGTTCAGCGGCACTGCTGGTGCTGGTTGTCTCGCAATTCGCGAATCCACTGCATGGCCTGTTCTATGTTCTGCTGTTTGGCATTGGCTCGATGCTCGGGATGGGGGCGCTGTCCACTGTGATCGCGGTGCCACTGGCTGTCTCGGCGCGGTGGCTGACATGGGCCAATCGCGGGCTTCAGCTTGTTGTCGGCCTGATCACCATCGGGATTGGCGCGATGACGATTTACTCGACCGCGCTGGCATAGGACTGCCTATCCTTCCTCGCGGCTTGTCGCGCTGGCTGCCGATGTGCAGAGTGTCGGCAAAACAACAGCCGACGAGGAACGCCTTGGCCCATCATCACGAAGTTTATGCCATCCGTTACGCGACGATGACGGGACGCCAGCCGCACCAGAATTACCTGACGCCGGATGTGCACAATGAAGGCACCGATCTCGATTACTTCGTCTGGCTGATCCGCGGCAAAGATGGTGACATCCTGGTCGATACCGGCTTCAATGATGTCGCGGCGCGCGAGCGGTCGCGCAACCTGACCGTCAATCCGGCCGATGCGCTGGAACGGTTCGGCGTTGCGCCCGACAGCATTCGCGACGTCGTGATCACGCATCTGCATTACGATCACGCCGGGAATCTCGATCGCTTTCCCAATGCACGGTTTCATTTGCAGGATCGCGAGATGAATTTCGCCACCGGCCGGTGCATGTGTCACGGCCTGCTGCGGCATCCGTTCTCTGCGGAGGACGTCACCCTGATGGTGCGCCATGTGTTCAGCGACCGTGTCGTGTTTCATGACGGAGACGATGAAATCGCGCCGGGCGTGACGCTGCATCATGTCGGCGGGCATTCCGATGGCCTTCAGGTGGTGCGCGTCGAGACCGAGCGCGGGCCTTTGGTGCTCGCCTCCGACGCCGCGCACTATTACGGCAACATGCATCGCCGTAATCCATTCCCGATCGTCTACAACGTCGGCGACATGATGGAGGGCTGGAAGACCGTTGAACGTCTTGCCGGTCATCCCGATCGCGTCATCCCCGGTCACGATCCCATGGTGCGCGAGCTTTACCCGCAAGCGGTCGACAAGGCCGATGCCGTCGCGCTGCACAAGCATCCGAAACGGTCGTTCGCGATTTAAGCACTGCTTGAGTTGGCTCGCGAAAGCGGTGTAAGAAATTTCACAAGTAATAGAACATCGTTCTGTTCTGCAGAACGAGCCATCGGCTGACGCAAAGCAGCCTGCATCAGTGGCCGCACTCAAGCCGCACGCGGCAACAAGGACGATCATGAGCGAATACGATGTTGTGGTTGTGGGCGCGGGAAACGCTGCGATGTGTGCGGCGCTGGCGGCCCGCGAGCATGGCGTGAGCGTGGCCGTTCTGGAATGCGCGCCCGAGGGCGAGCATGGCGGCAATTCGAGTTTCACGGCCGGCGCAATGCGCGTCGCCTACAACAGTGTGGACGATCTTTACGCACTGATGCCGGATCTGTCCGACAGCGAAAAAGAGAACACCGACTTCGGCACCTACAGCGAGGACCAGTTCTTCGACGACATGGCGCGTGTGACGCAGAACCGCACCCATCCCGACATGGTCGAATTGCTGGTGCGCCGCAGCCACGCCACCATGAACTGGATGCGGACCAAGGGCGTGCGCTTTGTGCCGATCTATGGACGTCAGGCGTTCAAGGTCGACGGCAAGTTCAAGTTCTGGGGCGGGTTGACCGTCGAAGCCTGGGGCGGCGGGCCGGGTCTCGTCGAGGCGCTGCACAAGTCTGCCGCGCGCGAAGGCATCACCGTGATGTTCGAGACGCGTGCATTGTCGCTGATCACGGATGACAACGGCGTGCAGGGCGTGCGCGTCCGGCAAAAGGGCAAGACGCGCGACATCCGCGCCAAGGCGGTGATCCTCGCCAGCGGCGGCTTTCAGGCCAACGCCGAGTGGCGCACGCGTTATCTCGGTCCGTCATGGGATCTCGCCAAGGTGCGCGGCACGCGCTTCAATACCGGCAGCGGCATCCAGATGGCGCTCGATATCGGCGCGCGGCCGACCGGTAACTGGTCCGGCTGTCATGCGGTGGGCTGGGATCGCAACGCGCCGGAGCATGGTGACCTCGCGGTGGGCGATGGCTTCCAGAAGCACTCGTATCCGTTCGGCATCATGGTCAATGCAAAGGGCGAGCGCTTCGCCGACGAAGGCGCGGATTTCCGCAACTACACCTACGCGAAATACGGCCGCGTGATCCTCGATCAGCCGGGGCAGTTTGCCTGGCAGATCTTCGATCAGAAGGTCGTCCATCTGCTCCGCGACGAGTACCGCATCCGGCAGGTCACGAAAGTTCAGGCCGATACGTTGGCGGAGTTGTCGAACAAGCTCGACGATGTCGACCCAGTGGGCTTCATGCGCACCGTGACCGGCTGGAACAGCGCGGTGAAAACCGACGTGCCGTTCAATCCGAACATCAAGGACGGCCGCGGCACCAATGGCCTCGCTGTGCCGAAAAGCAACTGGGCCAACACACTCGACAAGCCGCCTTATCTTGCGTTCGCGGTGACCTGCGGCATCACTTTCACCTTCGGCGGCCTGAAGATCACGCAGGCCGGCGAAGTGGTCAGCCTCGATGAGACTCCAATCCCGAATCTTTACGCCGCCGGCGAACTGGTGGGCGGGCTGTTCTATTTCAATTATCCCGGCGGCACCGGATTGATGGCAGGCGCGGTGTTCGGCCGTATCGCGGGCGATTCCGCCGGTAAGCGGGTGAAGGCGTCATGACCGATCCTTCGTTGACAACGAATGCGATCGGTTTTGTCGGGCTTGGTGTCATGGGCGAGCCGATCTGCCGCAATCTTCTGAAGAAGAGCGGGAAACCGCTCGTGGTCTATGATCTCGCACCTGAGCCGCTTGCGCGGCTTCGCGAAGACGGCGCAGCCGTTGCAGCTTCAGTCGCCGACGTGGTGTCGCGCGCCGACGTTGTGTTTCTTTGCCTGCCCAGCGCCAGGCACGTGCGCGCCGCCTTCGAAGGCAGCGCGGGGCTGTTGCAAAACATCAGGCCGAACCAGATCGTCATCGATCTCGGGACGTCGTCGGTCGAACTCACCCGCGACTTTGCGAAACAATTTGAGCGCAGGGGAGCGTGGTGGATCGACGCGCCGATTGCGCGGACGCGTCAGGCCGCGCAGGACGGCACATTGAGCGTGATGGTCGGCGCATCGCCGGAGTTGTTCGATGCGGTCGAGCCGCTGATCCGCTGCTTCGCGACCGAGGTGACGCTCTGCGGCGGCACCGGTGCGGGACAGGTCACCAAAATTCTCAACAACATGGTGCTGTTCCAGACGGTCAATGCGCTTGCGGAAGCGGTCGCGATTGCCAAACACAGCGGCGTCGAGCCGAAGCTGTTGCTGGATACGCTGTCGAAAGGATCGGCGGACAGCTTCGCGCTGCGCAATCACGGTTTGAAAGCCATCGTGCCGGGCGATTTTCCGCTGCGCGCGTTCTCGACGGAATATGCGCTGAAGGACATGTCTTATGCGCTCGAACTCGCGGCGCAGGGCGGCATCCAGCCGCGCGGTGCGGCGCTGGTTCACGAGGTTCTTCAGGAAGCCATCGATGGCGGCTTTGGCGGTGCGTACTTTCCCGTGATCGCCAGGCTCCTCGACCGGCCCGGATCGTTCAACAAGGAGTAAGCGGATGTCGTCTCCCGGCGTCGCGGCTGTGAATCGCGCGTTGACCATTCTGGCCGCATTCGAGGGCGAGACGGAAGCGATGACGCTCGCCGCGCTGGCGCGCCGAACCGGTCTCTACAAGAGCACGCTGTTGCGGCTGATGACGTCGTTGCAGGAGTTCGGCTATCTCGGCCAGCTTCCCGACGGGCGTTATCATCTGGGGCCGACGCCGTTTCGTCTCGGCGCGGTCTATCAGCGCACCAACCGGCTTTACGATCATGTCATGCCGGTGCTGCGCCATCTCGTCGGCGCGGGAACGGAGAGCCCGTCTTTTCATATCAGGCACGACGCCACGTCGCGACTCTGTGTGTTCCGCGTCGACTCGCAGCACTCGACGCTGGATCGTGTCGAGGCCGGTGCGCTGTTGCCGCTGGATCGCGGCGCGGCAGGCAAGGTCATTCTCGCTTTTGATGGCGAAAGAGGCGAGGCGTTCGATCGCATCCGCAACGATTTCATCACGGCGTCTTTCGGGGAACGCGATCCTGACTGCGCCGGCATTGCCTGCCCGGTGTTCGGCCCCGACGGGAAGTTGGCCGGTGCGCTATCGGTGTCCGGGCCGAAGCCACGATTCACCAAGGACAATTCCAGGCGGATGTCCGACCTTCTGCTGGACAGCGCATTGCAACTCACCCGCGCGCTCGGCGGGCGCAACGATGCGATGAGCAGGCTTGCGGAAGTCCGGAGAAAGAAAGTCTTGATGCGGACGGCCTGAGTATGGTGCGCAGCGGTGCTGATCGATGCCGGCGGCGTGAACAAGCGATCTTGATTGCGTGTGCGGCGCATGGATTGGTATAAATCCGGCGATGCACGGCAAAGACGGTCACACCGCACCAAAGACAGCTTTTGTTTTCGCAGGCGGCGGAAGCTTTGGCGCGATTCAGGTCGGGATGATGCAGGCGCTCGCGGCCCAAGGGGTCACGGCCGATCTCGTGGTCGGGTCGAGCGTGGGTGCAATGAACGGCGCTTATTATGCCGGCGCGCCGACACTGGATGGCGTCAAGAAACTGGCGGAGATCTGGCGGGGGTTGACGCGGCACGACGTGTTTCCCGTGTCGGTTTCCTCGTTCTTCGGCTTCCTGTGGCGGCGGGATTTTTTGATCTCGCACGACGGTGTCCGCAAGCTGATCGAAGATCATCTGCCGTATAAGAAACTGGAAGAGGCCGCCGTTCCGGTTCACATCGTGACGACCGACATTGTGTCCGGCGAGACCGTGGTGTTGTCGGAGGGCTCCGCCGCCGAGGCGATCGTGGCCAGCACGGCGATTCCGGGCGCGTTCGCACCGGTCAAATACAAGAACCGTTTTCTGGCTGACGGAGCGATATCGAGCAACACACCGATCCGGGTTGCGATCCAGAAGGGGGCGAAGCGGCTCATCATCATGCCGACGGGATTTGCCTGCGCGGGACAGGATCCGCCGGTCGGGGCGGTCGCAACCGCGCTGCACGCGCTGACGCTGCTGATCTCGCGGCAGATGACCACCGAGTTGGAGTATCTGGAGTCGACCATAGACTATTGTGTTGTGCCGCCGCTCTGCCCGCTGGTCGGCTCGCCCTATGACTTCACTCGTACCGACGATCACATCACGCGGGCCGTAAAGAGTACCGAGAGGTGGATCGCCGATGGCGGCCTCGAGAAGGGCGGCATCCCCGGCGAAATGCGTCCGCATCAGCACTGAGCGAGCATCGGGCGCGATACGGGTCGGGCGTATATTGCTCTGCAATATGCCGTGGAAGCTGCAAGCCTTACCCGCGCGATATGACAGGATGACGTCAGGCCATCCGCATGCTGGCAGCACTGTTGATGTCGATGCCTTACGCTTTGGTGTATAGTTTCCGTCTACCGTGGCTGTTCTCGCTGCGCTATCGACCTGCGCAGGGAAACGCGCCAACATGCGGGCCGGCGTTGCGCCTTACGAATTTGTTGTCGAGGTCTTTATGCAAAATCTCTCGCTGCTGCTCTCGCCTCGCTTTATCATTCTGACGCTCTGTATTCTCATTACTGCGCTTCTGATCGGCTGCGCGCTCTACTACGACTTCAAGCACATTTTTCTGTTTGCCATCCCGATCACGATTTTTGGATCGCTGTCGGTGCTCGGCATTCACGACATGCTTCAAAAAAGTCACGCGGTCCTGCGCAACTATCCGGTCTCGGCGCACATTCGCTTCCTGCTGGAAGAAATCCGGCCGGAGATGCGGCAGTATTTCTTCGAGAGTGAAAAGGACGGCAAGCCGTTCAGCCGCGATACGCGCGCGGTCGTTTACCAACGCGCCAAGATGGTGCTCGACAAGCGCCCGTTCGGCACACAGGAAGATGTTTATACGCAAGGCTACGAATGGATGAATCATTCGGTTGCGCCAAAGCCGCTGGCCGACGCCCCTTTTCGCGTCACGATCGGCGGGCCGGACTGCACCAAGCCGTATTCCGCCTCGGTGTTCAACATTTCCGCCATGAGCTTCGGCGCGCTCAGCCCCAATGCGGTGCGCGCGCTGAATGCCGGAGCGAAAAAGGGAAACTTTGCGCATGACACCGGCGAGGGTGGGGTCAGTCCCTATCATCGCGAGAACGGCGGCGATCTGATCTGGGAGATCGGCTCAGGATATTTCGGCTGCCGCAATCCAGACGGAACGTTCAATCCTGAACTTTTCGCCAAGGTTGCAAGTGACGACCAGATCAAGATGATTGAACTGAAGGTCAGCCAAGGCGCGAAGCCGGGTCACGGCGGCGTGCTTCCCGCCGCGAAAGTGTCCGAGGAAATTTCACGCATTCGCGGCGTCCCGATGGGCGAAGATTGCATTTCGCCGGCCTATCACCGCGCGTTCTCGACGCCGATCGAGATGATGCAGTTCATCGCCGAGATGCGCCGGCTGTCGGGTGGCAAGCCGGTGGGCTTCAAGCTCTGCATCGGCCACCGCTGGGAGTTCCTTGCGATCTGCAAGGCGATGGTCAAGACCGGGATCTATCCTGACTTCATCGTGGTCGACGGGAAGGAAGGCGGCACCGGCGCAGCGCCTGCGGAGTTCATGGATCATCTTGGCATGCCGATGCGCGAGGGCGTCAGCTTCGTCCACAACGCCTTGATCGGGATCAATGCGCGAGATCGCATCCGGATTGGCGCAGCCGGCAAGATCGCGACGGGTTTCGACATGGCGCGCGCCATGGCGCTCGGCGCGGACTGGTGCAATTCGGCGCGGGGCTTCATGTTTGCATTGGGCTGCATTCAGTCGCTGAGTTGTCACACCGATCGCTGTCCGACGGGTGTGACGACGCAGGACCCGTCGCGCAACCGCGCACTGGTGGTTCCGGACAAGACCATGCGCGTTTACAATTATCACCGCGCGACGTTGCACGCGCTCGCAGAACTGATCGCGGCCTCCGGTCTCAGCCATCCGCAGGACATCCGGCCGATCCACTTCTCGCATCGTCTCTCGGGAACGGAGGTGCTGTCGTTCGCGCGGCTTTACCCGCAGCTTCGTCCCGGCGAGCTGCTTGAAGGTCACGTCGAGAACCCGCGCTTCCACGCCTGGGCATTTGCGCAGGCGGAGTCCTTTGCGCCTCTCCCGGTAACGCCTGCGCCCGTACCTGCGCCGCCGATTGCCGTGCGTGGAGTTGGGGCCTAGAACTCCCCGTGCAAGCCGCCGATCAGGCCCGTGATGCTGTGCGGAAAAGAAGGCGCCCTGTTGCGGCAGCGGATTGGTGCCGGTGCCGAAACTGCCGCCGCCGTAGCCGGCATGCCCGCCGACATAGAACCCGCTCCAGTCGTAGATCGGAGCAACGCGCGCGGCCTTGAGAGGTACAATGGCGTCGGCCGCCTGCGCGACATCAAGCGACGTCGCTCCCAGCGCAAGTCCCGCGACGAATCACGCAAGCAAAACAAAATGACCCGCCCGGGGGGACAACCGGGCGGGTCCTTGGGTCGACGCGGCGTGGATGAGGCGTCGCGCCGAACTCAACTCTGATTCTGATCAGTAGCAGCTACGAACGCGGCCGATGTAGTTGCCGTATGCGTCGAACTTGCGAACCCAGCCGCAGCGGCGATAGCCGTAATAGTCGTTGGCGTAAGCGTTGCTGGCAGCAGCGGCGAACAGCGCGCCGGCGGCGAGGCCGACACCAATGCCGCCACCATGGTGATGATGATGGAATCCGCCGGCCTGGGCTTGCTGGGTGGTGGCGGCGATGCCACCGGTCAGAGCGACAGCGGCGACAGCGAGGGCGGCAATCTTGGTCTTGATCGACATGAAACTCTCCATCCTTGTTTGGGGCGGGCCGTGTGGACCGCATGCCAATTGGTGGTGAGCTGCCGGAATTCGGTTCGAACGGCGGCGTGAAAAATCGCGATCTAAAAAATATATAACAATATCAATATCTTATATCTATTTCAGATGTTGAGGCTGGTTCGACAATCGCGCCAGATCGAATTTCCCGACATCTTCCAGCAGTTCGACAAAGGCGCGCGCCCCATGTTCGATCAGCGCGGCGCCTTTTTCCGCGGTGGCCGTCGTTGCATCGCCGACTGCGCCCAGCGGATTCAGATCCTGCATCGCCCACGCGAACGGGGCGGGGCGTCCCGCGGAGAGCCAGCGGAATTCTTTCGTCATTTGTTTTTCAGCAGACTCGAAATTTGCGAGCCGGTCTTTTCGAACCTGATCGGGAAATGCCGCAAGCATGATCGAGGTTTCAACTGCGCCGCCGTGGATGCCGAAGCGCAACTCATCGGCAGGGAATAATCCGTCCGGCGCGCCGAACCGGCTCCAGCTTGTGGTCACCGCCAGCATTCCATGCTTCGCGCGCAAGTCCTGTGCGATCAGCGCCATCGCAGCGCTGTTGCCGCCGTGGCTGGTGACAATGATGAGCTTCCGCACGCCAGCCTGCGCCACCGTGTCACACAACGTCATCCACTTGCTGAGCGCGTCGTCGGTCGGCAGCGTCTGCGTACCGGGATAGTCCGTATGCTCGGTTGAAATTCCCACAGGTTCGATCGGCAGAAACGTGACCGGTATCCTGTCGGGTACGATCGCGCGTACGCGCCCGAGGTAAGCTTGCGCGATCAGCGTATCGGTCTCTAACGGCAGATGCGGCCCATGCTGCTCGGTCGCCGCGAGCGGCAGCACGGCGATCCAGCGAGCGGCATCGGTTTTATCGATGCCGGACAAGTGAATTCCGGCCCAGTCATGCGGAGGCTTCGAGGTCATCGTGTGCGGGTTTCTTCGAACAGGCGTTTCTTTGAATCAATTAGCAGAGTAGCTTTGCGATGCCCATCATGGGCAAAACGCTTCACGGAGTCCAATGATGCCACCCAGCCACTTGCTGCGCGTATTTCTCGTCGGGATGGCTCTCGCCGCCGACCCCGCATATGCGCAGGCGCCGGGGGGGCCGGACAAGGTGTCGTTCGGCACCAACTGGGTGGCGCAGGCCGAACACGGCGGATTCTATCAGGCGGTGACGGACGGCACTTATGCGCGTTATGGCCTTGACGTCACGATCGTTCCCGGCGGTCCCAACGTCAACAACCGCATCCAGTTGATCGCCGGCAAGATCGAGTTTTTCATGAGCGCGAATACGCTGCAGTCGTTCGACGCTGTCGCGAACAACGTGCCCGTGGTCGCCGTTGCCGCGATCTTCCAGAAGGATCCGCAGGTCTTTCTGGCGCACCCGCAATCCAAGGTCACTAAGATCGAGGACCTCAAGCCGCTGACGCTGTTCGTGTCCAAGGAGGGGATGCCGACCTATTTCCAGTGGCTGAAATCCGAATACGGTTTCAGCGAGGAGAACGTAAAGCCCTACACGTTCAACGCGCAGCCGTTTCTGGCCGATAGGAACAGCGCAATGCAGGGCTACGTGACGTCCGAACCGTTCGCCGTCGAGAAGCAGGCGAAGTTCAAGCCGACAGTGATCCTGCTCGCCGACTATGGTTTCAATGCCTACTCGACGCTGATCGAGACGCGGACCGCCTTTGCCGAGAAGAAGGCCGATCTGGTGCAGCGCTTTGTCGATGCGTCGGTGACCGGCTGGTACAATTATCTCTATGGTGACAACAAAGCGGCCAACGCGCTCATCAAGAAAGCCAATCCCGAGATGACCGACGACCTGCTCGCTTACTCTGTCGAGAAGATGAAGCAGTACGGCATTGTCGATTCGGGCGATACTTTGAAAGACGGCATTGGCGCGATGAGCGATGCGCACATGGCGGAGTTTTTCGGCAAGATGGTTCGCGCGGGAGTAACGCGGCGGGACATCGACTATCGCAAGGCTTACACCTTGCGCTTCGTCAACAAGGCCGTGGGTCTCAACCTGCGGCCGAAGAACTGACGGCGGCGGATTTCCCGGAATGTCCATCCTAGAGGCTGACGATACGCGCGACAGGCCGCCGGGTGGCGCGGCAGTATCGCTGCGCGACGTCATCAAGGTCTACGACAATGGCGTTACCGCCCTGGGCCCGCTCGACCTGACGGTGCGCGCGGGAGAGTTCGTTTCATTGCTCGGGCCGTCCGGCTGCGGCAAGTCCACGGCGCTGCGCATCATCGCAGGTCTGAATGAGCCGACGTCCGGCACCGTGCAGGTCGCCGGGCGTGGTGCGCGAGATCGTTTGCGCCACAACATCGGTTTCGTGTTTCAGGAGCCAACTCTAATGCCGTGGGCGACGGTGCGCGGCAACGTTCAGCTTCCGCTCGATCTGGCGCATGTGTCCCGTGCCGATGCCGACGCGCGCGTCACTCAGGCGCTGGCTCAGGTCGGACTAACAGAGTTCGCGGAGGTCTATCCGCGCGAACTGTCCGGCGGCATGAAGATGCGGGTCTCGCTGGCGCGGGCGCTGGTGACCGATCCGGATATTCTCCTGATGGATGAACCGTTCGCGGCGCTCGACGAGATTACGCGCTTCAAGCTGAACAACGATCTGCTCGCGCTTTGGCGCAAGCTGGGCAAGACGGTCGTGTTCGTGACGCATTCGGTGTTCGAGTCGGTGTATCTGTCGCAGCGTGTGCTGATCATGACGTCCCGGCCAGGATGCATCGCGCGGGAGTTTCGCATCGATGCCGCCGAGCCGCGCGGCGAGGACTTCCGCACATCCGCGGAGTATGCAGCGCACTGCCGCGACGTGTCTGCGGCGCTCGCCAAGGCAGGTGGCGCGGGAGTCGCGCTATGACGGCGCGCGAGTCATCGCCAGCACGGTTGCTGAAAACCCTCTTGCCGCTGATTGCGCTGGCTGTTGGCGTGGCGATCTGGGAGGCGGTGGTTCGCCTCAACAATCTTCCGGCCTATGTGCTGCCCGCGCCGAGTGTCGTTTTTTCGACCCTCGTGCAGGACTGGCCGATCCTGTTTGGGTCGTTGCTGACAACGCTTTCGACCACGGTTCAGGGCTTCATCGCGGCGGCAATTGGCGGCATCGCGCTCGCGGTGCTGTTCAGCCGCTCGAAATGGCTGGAATATGCGCTGCTGCCCTATGCGATAATCCTTCAGGTGACACCGGTCATCGCGATCGCGCCGCTGCTGCTGATCTACCTGCCGCAGCATGTGGCCGTTGTGGTCTGCGCCTGGATCGTGGCCTTCTTCCCGGTGCTGTCCAACACCACGCTCGGGCTCAATTCAGTCGATCGCAATCTGCTCGGCCTGTTCGAATTGTACGGCGCCTCGCGCGCGCAGACGTTGCGCTATCTGAAGCTGCCTTCGGCGCTGCCGCATATTCTCGGCGGCCTGCGGATCGCGGGCGGCCTGTCGCTGATCGGAGCGGTGGTCGCCGAAATCGCCGCAGGCTCGGCCGGGGCCGGTTCCGGACTGGCCTACCGGATCGCCGAAGCCGGCTACCGGCTGAATATCCCGCGGATGTTCGCGGCGCTGTTGCTGCTCTCGATTGCCGGAATTGTCATCTATTTGGGCCTCTCGCTGGCCTCGTATCTTGTGCTACGACGCTGGCACGAAAGTGCGCTTGGAAAGGAAAACTAATGGCTGCGAATGGTTCTCAGGAAAAGGTCGATGTGCTGGTTTACGGCCCGTCAAAGCCGGTGATCGATAACGGGTTTCCCGCGAACTTCGTCCTCCATAAATTCGAGAACCATCGCGACCTGACTCGCCTGGCCCCCGAAATCGCCGGGCGGATTCGCGGCATTGCGGTCACCGGCCTGGTCTCGACCGACGGCGCGACACTGTCGCGCTTTCCGAAGGTCGAGATCGTGTCCAGCTTCGGGGTCGGCTATGACCATGTCGATGCCAAGTACGCCGCCGAGCACAACATCATTGTCACCAACACGCCCGACGTGCTGACCGAAGAAGTCGCCGACACCGCGCTGGGTCTGCTGATCGCGACGGTGCGCGAATTCATCAAGGCGGATCGCTATCTGCGTGCGGGACACTGGACCACGCAGAATTTTCCGCTGAGCGCCGGTTCGCTGCGTGATCGCAAGGTCGGCATGGTCGGCATGGGCCGTATCGGCCAGGCCATCGCGCGCCGCCTCGATGCCTCGCTGGTGCCGGTGGTCTATCACTCGCGCAGTCCGGCGAAGGGCGTGACCCACAAGCACTATCCCAACCTGATCGAGATGGCGAAGGACGTCGACACCATCATCGTCATCACGCCCGGCGGCGCATCGACTGCAAAGCTGATCAATGCCGATGTTCTCAAGGCGCTCGGCCCGCGCGGCATTCTGATCAACGTCGCCCGCGGATCGGTGGTGGACGAGGACGCGCTGATTGCCGCGCTCAAGGACGGCACCATCATGGCGGCGGGCCTCGACGTGTTCGCGAACGAACCGCAGGTGCCGGATGTGCTGAAGACGATGCAGAACGTCGTGCTGCTGCCGCATATCGCATCGGCCTCGGTGACCACGCGCAACGCGATGGATCAGCTCGTGGTCGACAATCTCAAGCTATGGTTCTCCGGCAAGGCGCCGTTGACCCCGATTGCCGAGACCCCGGTGAAAGGCCGCTGACCATGCCGCGCGCCGCGCTGTCCGGTTTCACGAGACGTCTGCTGGCCGGGCAGGCTTGCCTGCTGGCGGTGATTCTCATGATTACACCGGATGCCGTGGCGCAGGACGCTCGTTCTCTTACCAAGGAGATGGTTGGAGAATGGGAGTTGTCGACGGCGGGGCGCGACAAGACCTGCATTGTGACGCTGAAGGGCGATTCCACGCCGCAGGGCCTGAAGCTCGAACTCGATAAGGGATGCGGCACTGCGTTGCCCTTCACCAAGAGCATCGTGGCATGGAGCGTGAAGGGTCTCGACATCGTGCGGCTGCAGGATGCGGCGGGGCAGTCGATCATCGACGTGACCGAGGTTGAGAGCGGGATCTTCGAAGGCCTGCGGCAAGGCGAGGGCGTGTATCTCTTGCAGAATCTCGCGGCCGCGCGTGCCCTGTCGAAATCCGCCGATCAACTGATCGGGGACTGGGCGATGGTGCGCGGCAGCGGCAAGTCGATCTGCGGTGTAACCCTGACCAATACCGAAACGAACACCCCGGAGAATTTCGCGGTGTATCTGAAACCGCGTTGCGATCCGCTGGTGACGGCTTTCGCGCCGACGGTATGGCGCATCGAGCGCGGCGAACTCTTGCTGCAATCGGCCAAGGGCGAGATCTGGCGCTTCGAGGCCGACGACAATGCGCAGTGGCGGCGGGTGCCGGACAGTGCCGATCCGCTGCTGCTGACGCGGCAATAGCGCCTGCGGGGCGCTGCGCACCGAGTACTCGGATATCCCGTTGGTCATTGCCGGGCTTGACCCGGCAATCCATCTTCTTGAAGAAATCTTTTCAGATAGATGCGCGGGTCAAGCCCGCGCATGACAGCCTGAATATGTGGCGCTCCTTTTGCTAGATCAGCCGCATCCCCTTCAGGCTGGCGTGGCCGTTCTTTCCGACGATGATGTGGTCGTGCACCGAGATTCCGAGCGGGCTCGAGATCGACATGATCGACTTCGTCATCTGGATGTCGGCGGTCGACGGCGTTGGATCGCCGGAGGGATGGTTATGCATCAACATTCTCTCAGAATCTATCGCATTGAACTGAAACGCATTCTTGCCGACGCGAGAAATCGCTGGGGTATGGCTCTGGGGTCGGCAGTTTGTGATTCAACGTGAATGTCCTTGTCGGTAACGACTAAGCACGCTTCGTTTGCTCAGAGCACGTTGCGTCACGAACAACTATATCACGTTTGCCGAACTCTGAAAGACAGGCATGAATTGAGCAACGAAAAGGCCACCCCCACGAGAGGTCCGGGATTAAGAGTTCGGATTTGTTTATGCGTCGCTGCAAATGCAGATAAGTTGGAGCAGCAGGGTGGGGCCTTCCACCTGACGTTCGAGAAACCACCCCGCTGCCAGACTGCGTTGTGCCATGACGCCGTACTGCATCGGCAATCTAACAAACGTTCTGCCGTTGCTTCAAAATTTGGTCGCCATGGCGTTTTAGGTCTCGTCATAGTGTTCCCTCCTCGGACGGAGCTGATTGGAGGAGTGCGATGCCGCGAGAGACAAAGAGAAAGACACCGCTGAAACTGCCCGACTTGAGACCGGGCAATTGGTATGGTGAAATCCTCGGAGGCTGTACGATCAACTTCGGACAAGTCGTCCAGCCCGGGCCGCCGAGACAGTCCGTCGAGTTCACGTACATGCTAATGCCCGCGGCGTTCACCATGACAGAGGTGGGCTTTACTTGGCCCGGCGTCATCATGATCATGACGCCGACTCCTATGAAAACGGAATTTCTTTACGCGGGCCACCTGTTCAAGGCCGAGCATCTCCTCTGTCTTAATCTCTCACTTGAGGTTACGCGCGGGCAATTTTCAGACATGCTGAGGATGGTGGAGGCGAAGCGCTTGAGGAGTTTCCACTTTAGCGTCGAAGACGGAACCAACGGCTCTTCCTTGGCCCACTTTTCATACTTCTCTGCCATGGCTGCAACCAGTTGCGGATGTTGAGTCGCCAGATCTTGCGTTTCTCCGCGATCCTCCTGGGTATCGAATAACTGCCAGCGCTCCTCCCCATACGGCTTTGGCAGCCAGCTAATTTTCCATTTCCCTTGTCGATACGCCTTGTTGCCAAACAACTCCTCGCCTCGCTCGTAGTTGGCATCCCGAGCGGAATCTGCCTTGCCGTTGATGACACGAACAAAGGACTGCCCCTTCAGCGGCTCGAGTGGTACTCCATTTGGGGTCTTTCCACGTTCGGCGTTAGTCAACTCCAATATCGTCGGGAAGATATCCTCGACCGCCAGGAAGGAATCATTCATGGAGCCGGGCTTCTTGATCATTGGAGCCTTAACGATCATCGGCGAGATCGTTCCGCCTTCGGTGACTATCATCTTGAACAGTTTGAACGGCGCGGAACTCGCATGGGCCCAACCTGGCCCGATTCCGGCAAAGGATTTGGGTGCCCCTAAATTATCAAAGGACGTATCGAATTGCTGCTTGATCCACTTGCCGTCGCCGTTACCTGGATAGAGCCCCATGTAGGCAGCCGATGGACCGTTGTCCGAGAAGAAAACGATGATGGTGTTGTCGTAAGCTCCAGACTTCTTAAGCTCGGCAACCACTCGACCGATATTGGCATCAAGATTATCGAGCATGCCCGCATAGATCTCCATCAGGCGCTCCTGCTCCTTGCGCTCTTCGGTGGAGAGTTCGGCCCATGGCTTGAACAGAGGCGGGGGGGCTGACATCTTCGTAGCGGCTGGAATCACGCCAAGCCGTTTCATGTTTGCAAACAGTTCCTGCCGGTGTTTGTCGTATCCGCCAGCAAACTTGCCGCGATACTTCTTGATATATTCGGCCGGAGCTTGCAGAGGATCATGCACGGCCTGGAAGGCCAAGTATCCCAGGAACGGTTTCCCCTGAACCTGTGCGTCCTTCATATAGGAAAGGAACTTGTCCGTGTAGAGATCCGACGAAAACTCGCCGGTATCGCGCGGCACGCGCTTGCCGTCCTCGAGGAAGGTCGACTTCGGTCCGACGGAGGCTAGGCCGCTTTCGTCCCAATGGCTGCCGCCACCCTGAACGAGCACGAACGAGCGGTCGAAGCCGCGCGCTGCGGGGGACTGGTCCGGCTTGCCACCAAGATGCCACTTGCCAGCCATGAAGGTAGCATAGCTCTTCTCCTTCAGCACTTCGGCAACGGTCTTCACCCGATCGTTCAGCGAGCCAATGTAGTTGCCGGGATACTTGTCCATCTCCGGAAAGTGAATTTCGCCCATCGAGCCCATGCCTGCCAAGTGGTTGTCCACACCCGTCAGCATCTGGGCTCGCGTTGGAGAACACGTGGCGTGCACATGGAAATTCGTGAAGCGCATGCCCTCCTTGGCCAATGCATTGAGATTTGGCGTCTGGATGACCGATTGACCGAAGGGTTGGATGTCGTTGAAGCCCATGTCGTCAGCCAGGAGGATTATGATGTTCGGTTCTCGATCCGAACTCGACTTGGCTGCGGTCGTTACCGCACATTGAGCCAGCGCAGTTGCAACCGCTAAAACTAAGAATCTGCTTTTCAATTTTCTCTCCTATATGTTGAGGTGCTTCGTAGATAGGAAAATGAGGCCCTAAAGCAGAACCGCTTCGGTTCAGTTTGCTAGCGTGCGTCAACTGATCGCTGCAGACAGTAAAGGCGGTTACGACGATGCGATCCGTACGCTCGCTCTGTAGAATTCTTCGGCCATCCTCCTCTTCAGACGACCACTACACCGACTTCGTCACGCACAGGATTGGATAGGACTCCGATCTGTTCGATCTCGACCTCCACGACATCGCCACCCCTCATGAAAAGTGGCGGCTTGCGCCCCATGCCGACACCCGAAGGCGTCCCGGTAACAATCACATCGCCCGGCTTCAGAGTGAGGAAGGACGACAGGATCGAGACCAGTTTCCCAACTGAGAACACCATGTCGGAAATCGATGCGTCCTGGACGACTTGACCATTCAGGCGCGTCTGCAGGCGCAGACCCTCGCAACCGAGCGGCAGTTCGTCGGCAGTGACGAAAACCGGGCCGAAGGCACCCGTGCCGTCGAAGTTCTTGCCTGGTGTCCACTGCGGCGACTTGAACTGATAGTCGCGGATGGAAGCGTCGTTGAAAATCGAGTAGCCAACCACATATTCGAGAGCCCGCGCCTCGGGTACATCGCGCGCCGTACGGCCGATCACGGCGACTAGCTCTCCTTCATAGTCCAATTGTTCCGATACCGATGGGCGTATGATCGGCGCACCGTCAGCAATGAGGCTGGAGTTGAAGCGTCCGAAGATCGTCGGATAATCCGGCTGTTCGAAGCCGCTCTCGGCCGAATGGTCGCGATAGTTCAGCCCGATGCAGACGATCTTTTCCGGGTTCGACAGTGGCGGCAACAGCGTCGTGGCGGCCAGATCAAGGGCGGGCGCTTGCGCAAGCGCCTTGCTGGCATCTGCTAGGGCAGTGCCGCCTGCCTCGATCAGTGTCTGGAGCAAACCCGGGAATCCCGGTTGAGCCGCAGTCATGCCGCGCCACTCGTTACCGACCTGGATGGCCAGCCCCGCTAGCCCATTCTTTTCAAACGACGTGAAACGCATCGACAATTCTCCTCATCTGGCGGCGAAAGCTGGATCCTTCGTGACATCACTGACTAAGTAGATTCCAAATTACATATGGCTTCCGCCTTCTAGCTAGGGTGACAGGTTGGCAATGGCGGCGACCGTGCCAAGGATGGCAGGTCTGCGGGACGCCAGTCGCCAACCTCGATCAGTACTCAGCACTCGCCGATCTGCGGGTGCTTTTGGCCTCGCAAAATTATGTTCTGTCAGTCGAGGAAATCTGTCGGCGCCGGTATCCCCCAGATGTTCGCGGCAGGGACTGTAGGCATCCACACCTTGGGCTTTTGGAACCGATCTTCGTGATAGGGGCGTGGCTCCCACCATCCAAGGTCTTCATCACTCATCTTGTCGATCTCCGTGAAGAGCTCGATGATCTGCCCGTCCGGATTGCGGTAATAGACTGAAATGTTGTGGCCTATTCCATGCCGCACGGGGCCCCAGATGAGGGGAATGTTCTCAGCGGCCAAAGCATCACACGCCGCGCCAATGTGCGCGAAATCCTTCAATTCGAACGCGATGTGGTGCATCTTCACGCGCTCGCCCGAAACGAGATTGATTGCATGATGGTCAGCGTTACAGCGCAAGAAGGCGAAGAAATCCGCCAACCAGTCGGACTCGCGAAATCCCAACACATCGCAATAGAAGCGAAGGGCCGATCCCAGGTCGGTCACGTTGAATGCGATGTGGCCTAACTTGTGGGGGAGAATTCCGGTTTTTCCAAAAGGCTGGGGGCTCGCCTCCTGATTGCGGAATACTTCTATCAATGTGCCCTTGGGGTCCGTAAAGCTGAGTAGGTCGGAGACGCCAGGTTGAGAGTCTGATTTGCGCGCCGTCGCAATGCCATGTCCTTCGACGTGACGAGCAAAATCTGCGAGGTCGTCATTTCCGCCGAGTTGGAAACCGAGACGAACGCAGCGTGCGTCGGTTCCCTTCTGAAGCACAACAGTGTGATGGTCGTTCCCTGCGCTAAGGAATGCCCTATTGCCATCCCTTTCGACCACAGTCAGACCGAGCACCCGTGCATAGTGGTCAAGCTGCGCTTCAAGGTCGGGCGTTTCAAACGTCGCATGTGTAATTCTTCGTACGCGGATCATGTTTTCCTCCTAGATGACAAGAATGAAATCTTTACGTGCTACGATCTGCTGGCCATGTCCGAGCCGTCCAAGCCCGAAACACCTAGAACCAGCTGATACAATTCCGATCCCGGTCGGCACATTTCGTCGTATGTCGCTAGATGATTGAGCCCTTCCAGCTCAATGATGTCGCGGACATTGTCGGGCCATTGCCGCCCAAGGAATTCGGTCTGCCAACGAAACGCCACGCTCTCGAGTTGGCCCACCGCCGCGAAAACCGGGATCTTGTTGGCGGGTTTCAACAGGGCCGGGCTCAGGGCAGTCGCGGTTTCGATTTCAAGACCGATATCCTTGTTGATGAATTCGAGATCGACCAACGGCCGCAGGTCATAAAGCCCGCTCGTAAAGACCGCTCCGCCAACCAGGTTGAATGGCAGATCTGGAGCTCGAGCGGACCAGTCCGTGGCCACCAGCATGGCGCCGAGATGGCTCCCTGCGGAATGCGCGGCAATGGTGATCGAGCGCCGCGCCAGTCCAAGCTCTTTGGCATGCCTAAAAAGCCATTCAGCGGAGCCCCGCACCTGCTCGACGATATTTTTCAGGCGAACGGCGGGACTGTGACCGTAATTGACAACGGCGACCATTGCCCCGCGGGAAACGTAGTGCTCAGCGAAGCTCGAGAACACAGACTTGTCGAGAGATCGCCAGAACCCTCCCCGGATGAAGAGAACCGCTGCAATGGGATGGTCATCTGGCATGAACAGGTCGAGCGTTTCGGCTGGACTGTCGCCATAAGGAATATCCAAGCGAGCGCGAGATCTGACGCGGAATGTTGCGGCCTTTGTTGCCCACTCTTCGATTATCGCTTCGAAGTCTGGAATCTGCGCACGCGTGCTATACTCTTGCTCCAGCGCTCGATTTTCGGCTGCCGGCGCCTTGATTGAAGACATCTTCTTTCTCCGAGGTGGGAAACAGTAGGACTTCTGCTACCTGTGACCTCGGCCTAGGAAGATAGTTTCCTCCCGAGAATCTCGCCAAGAGCGCGCGATAGCTCGCCAAGCGTGTCGGCAGCCATTGTTTGACTCCGATAAGCGACGAAGTTGTCAGGACGAACGAGCAGGCAGCCGTCGTCTTCGATCTCGCGCAACCGAGCCCACTCGCCGTAAACGTCCTCCGCGTCGAGTCCGGCCCCAATCGCTCGACCAATAATTGGGAGCTTGCAGTTTTGAGCTAGGCGCTGGGCCGCATCGAGCCATGCTCTCCCGCCATGACCTGTGATCACCGTAAACCGCCCACGCCCGCCGAGATCGAGCGAAGAGATGGTGTTGCTGTTCTGGAACAGCCTGGCATGCGGAAGATGCGATCCAGGGTGAGTCGATGGTTGATAGTAGAGCTCCGGATCGCGGGTTGGCTGCGGTCGTGGCGTCCCATCGCCAACAATTGCGCTCGATTTGTAATACTGCCCAAGTTCAACGCCATGTGCGTTGAAATGATGCTGCTGGACTTCCACCGCCCGTTCCAATTGCTTGCGTCGTTCGGCTCCAGCTTTTGTGTTGCCGTGCAATTCCGCGATTGAGGCCCAACCTTCCGCCGCCTCCTGCCCATAACGGAATCCAAATGCGGAAGACAGCGCCTGGAGGTTCGCAACCGACTTGTTCGCTCTTTCGACCACCTGCTTCGCTACGGGCTGCCGCTCGTCCGAATACGAATCCAGAAGCGATGGGTCGGCATGGCCCTTCAAGACCATGGCGAGTTTCCAGGCCAGATTGTAACTGTCCTGGATCGAGGTATTGGTGCCCAGACCGTTGGCTGGCGGATGCCGGTGCGCTGCGTCACCGGCGATCATCACCCTTCCGATCTTCATTGATTTCGCGAACAGGTGGTTGATCGCCCATTGCCCGACGGACTTGACCTGAATGGGAATATCGGGATCGCCGATGATTTGCCGTGCGTGCCGAATGACGGCCTCTTCGCTCAGGTCCGGCGTGCCTTCAGACGTGAGGAACGCAAAGACGAGAACCCATTCCGTCCATGGTTTGACGCAGATAAAGCACCCGCTACCAATCCAGAAGTTGTTGCCTGGCTGCGCAATCAAGTAGATGACACTAGGCCGAGGTTCGGCATATTTCGAAAGGTCGACATCGAGCCAGCAGCTGACCTGCTCTGCCGCGCCCGCGGTGCCCTCCAATTCGAAACCGATTTCGCGCGCCACGACGCTGTTTCCGCCGTCGGCGCCAATGAGGTATTGTGACTTAACTTCGATCTTCTCCCCGGTTATGCGGTCAAGCAGCGTCGAATAGACTGCGCCATCGGCCTGCCGGACCGATACGAGTTCCGTATCAAAGCGCACCCGGGCGCCTCGTTCTTTTGCCGCCGCGAGAATGATTGGCTCCATGATGTGCTGGGGCAAATTGCACATCGATGTTGGGCTAGCGGAATCGTAATCCGTTCTGCGCTGCACGCCGCTGCCCCATGACTCAATTCGCACAAGCTCCGTCCCGTTCATGGCGGTCAGCCAGGTCGTGTTCCCCATCATGTGATTGGGCAGGGCAGCAGCGACGATACGATCCTCGATGCCAAGATCACGAAAGACCTCGACCGCCCGTTGATTGGTAATGTGCGCGCGGGGTGAGTTGGCAGTTCCTGAATGGCGCGACACAGCCAGCGCCGGAATTCCGTAGTCAGCAAGGAGGGCGCTAGCGGTCAATCCTGCAGGGCCCGCACCCACGATGAGCACTGGAATTTCTATTTGAATCACACTTTTCTCCCTTGAAATCGATCATTATTGATAATTTCGATTTTCTTAGCGTAGATTGGGAGATATCCCCTGTCAACATAGTGAAGAGGGGAGGTGCATATGGAAACGGGGCCGAATATCGACTATCTGACTGAAATCGTTTATGATTGAAATGTTCGATTTCTCGAAAGAGCCGATGGTGGAGGAAGCGTTGGAAGAAACGATTGAGAGAATACCGGCTTCGACCGCACCCGGGGCCAAGGGTCGAACCATGTCGGACAAATTGTATCAACGTCTGCGCGGCGACATCACAGACGGTATCTGGAAACCGGGCGCGAAATTGAGGCTCGATGAACTGAGGGCGCACTACGCGGTCGGGCTTAGCCCATTGCGGGAAGCGATGATGCGTTTGGCTTCAGAAGGGCTGACGATCCTCGAAGGCCAACGCGGCTTCCATGTGTCGCCGATATCTCGTGCGGAATTGATCGACATTACCATGCTGCGCCAAGAGCTTGAGACTCTCGCTCTGCGGCTTTCCATCAAACATGGCGGCGACGAGTGGGAGGCAAATTTGCTGGCCGCATTTCATCGTCTCTCGAAACTACAGAGACAATCACCAACAAACCCTCTTGTGGTTAACCACCAGTGGGAGGAAAAGCACCGGGATTTTCATTTCTCGCTGGTAGCTGCATGCGGTTCGCCGCTGCTTTTGCAGTTTAGAGGTGTGCTCTATGACCGGGGGCAGAGGTATCGCTCTCTGTCGATTGCAGCGGGCGGTTCGATGCGTGATGATCTCAAAGAGCATCGGCAACTACTTGAGGCAACACTGACGCGCAACGAGGCTCTCGCGACCCAACTGATGTGTGAACATTTCGCACGCACACAAGAATTGCTACTGGATGCAGGCTCTGAATTGTTCGAATGAGATGCGGTGCGCGCATCTATGCCGGGTTGCCAGGCGAGGCGCATGGAGTAAGAAGTTGGCTGACCGCTGCCGCAATTTGAGCGGACCGCTTTCTTCGTTCGGAGATTAATCGAGACTAGCATTTCTGTGGTTGCCGCCCGGAGTGCTAGCACTACTTTCGCAGATTTTCTGCGGCTTTTACGGGTTCGCCTTCTGCAGTATGGGCATCGCTGAGAAGGCGGTCGAAGAATGAGATCGATGATGGCGTGACGCACCGCCGGCAAGCTTGGTTGAGGCGGCGGTCCGCGATTCTTTTTCCGCCCCGCTTGTGCGAGGCGACGGTGTTGCAAGAAGCGTAAGCGATCATGGTCATCAGCGCGTGACGATGAACAGCTTGCCAGGATAGCCCGTCGAAGCGATCGAGCCCGAGTTCCTCTTTCAACTGCTGATGCGCCTGTTCGCAAATTCATCGTGCCTCGATGGTAGCGGCTAACGTGGGCAGATCTGTCGCGGCGGGCAGGTTGGCGAGATAGTATTTCTTTCTCCTGACGTCCGGTGTTCGCCGATCAGCCAAGCCTTCTCGCCGGGAAGATGTTGCTGGCCCTTACCCTTGATCCGCACCGAGCGAGCGTTCGCTCTTTGGCACCGCGGTGTCGTCGACAACCAGCATCGCATCCTTATCGCCGATGAGCCGGGCAGCCTGATTGAGCAGATCGGTCTCAAGCTGGGCCGCATCCCAGACGCCGTCCGCAATGAAATGGTGCAACTGATCGTAATCGTCCGCTGCAAACGCTCCGCCATTGGTTGAATGCTTTTGCGCTCACCAGGGTCGATCAACCCCGCAATGTAAAGCGGACACATCCGAATTCAGGAAGGTCGCGATTTCTTCACGCGAACCCGCACTCGCCGCCGCCAAAGAGACAGCGAAGCCTTCGCGACAAATGCACGCTCAATAGCTTCTCCGATGTCACGACTTGCTCGCAACGCGACCGAATAGACGCACCTGCATGGACTGGGCCGAGATCGCCAATAAGGCCGGGACCACAAAAAGTGTTGTAATATCGATTTCGAGACGGTAAATCGAACAAAATAAAAAAATCGATGTTATTTCAAATCATCGAACAAGGGAGGCTTGAACATGGGTTTTGCGAGCCGCTGGTGGATCGTTGCGGTCACCGTGCTTGGACTAATAGGTGGTGCTCAGGCCCTCATCGCTGCCGCCGTTGGCGTTCTTGTTGGGCCCATTACTCAAGAGTTCGCTGGGTCGAGATCCGGAGTTTCTGCAGCGGCTCTCCTTGCAAACGTTTCCCTCGCGGCAGGCGTACTCATCTCAGGCGCGTTGATCGAGCGATGGGTAGTTGGGCGCGGTCATTATCTCCCAGGTGACGAAGGTATCGGCCTCGCTGTGCTTACCTTCGCGTTGGTGTTTCCCGCCATTGCCTTCGCCCCAAAAGAAGCGCCAGCCAGCACTAAGTGGGATTCCGCAGTTTCGACCCTGCTGGGCCTTTCGCTACGGGAAGCGACGCAAACGAAGTCCTTTTGGCTTCTGACCACCATTTTCCTTCTGGTGCCGAGGCTCCAGCCAATTTGCCACGTCTGCGATCTCGATCGCTGGACGCGGTCTGTTGTTTGGCCGCGTCCTTGCCGGATATCTGCTCGATCGATTTTTTGCGCTTCGTGTCGCGATAATCGTCTTTCTCGTGCCGGCGATTGGGATGGCAGTTCTAGGTACATCTCACGACACCGCCTTCCATTTGTTCGGAGTTCTTTGCGTGGGAGCCGGGTCGGAGCGGAGTACGGCGCGGCATTGCTGGCGTTTATCGCGGTCCTCTGCGGAATCCGCGTCCTCGTATCGCTGCGCGGGCCCGATGTATTTGCCCCTGCGCAACTGAACCAAGTCGGCTCCGATCGGAAGCCAATGGGCGAGGCTGCTCTCATTTCGAGGTAACTGCGACCGCGCTCCAAGCGGGAATCCGCAGGTAGCCAACGTAAGCTTTCATCAAGCGGAGGGGCATCGTGAATTCGAAATCAGACGGAGGGGCACTATGAGTTCAAACTGGGGAATTTTTAACAAGGTTGCGTTTGGCATCGCTATGACGGCAACGCTTTTTAGTGCGCCCGCTCGCGCCTATGAGGCAGGTTGGCCAGGCACTGAACAGAGGCTGGGAGCCACGTTGGGGGGCGCTTCTGCCGGAGTGCCGCCGCCTGGCATCTATATGTTCAACCAATTCGTCACCTATCAAGCGAAGGTCACAGGACCTAATGTCCCCAACGGTCCCAATGCTAAGAACGTCGGGGTGGGGGCGGGATTATTGTTCGTGCCCGGTTGGAATTTTCTCGGAGCAACGTATAACGCGGTTATCGCGGCGCCGTTTGTTCCCGTGGCAAGCGTCTCATCGCCTGCAAATTCCCAGATTGCAGGCTTGCACAACACCTATGTTGTGCCGGTAGAACTGAGTTGGAAACTCGGCGACAGCGGCTTCTTCGTAAAGACCGGGCTCGGAATATATGTTCCGAGCGGCGATATTTCTGGTCCTACCGGATTGGCAGGCGCCGGCGACCCGTGGTGGACATTCCAGCCTGAATTCGTTGTTTCGTATTTGAAAGACGGTTGGAACCTGACTGCGTTCATGTTTCAGGAATTCCACACCAAGAATCCGCTCACGGGTTACCGGACTGGCAATATCTTCCATGCGGAACTCGCAGCGACAAAGACTATCGGAAAATGGACCTTTGGGCCGGTTGGCTACGTCGCCGCACAGGTTAGCGACGACAAGTCCAGCGCGTACTATAACTACGCGACCAACCTGAACCGATATACGAGAATCGCAGCGGGTGGCTTGGTTGGTTACAATTTTGGACCCGCGCAATTGAATGTTTGGCTGACGAACGAGTTCTATCACACCGCGTCCGGAAAGACGCCGGTCGCTGGCGTTGATCTCGCTACGGTCCCGAACGGCTTTTCCGCGTTCGCAAGCTTAAGCTATCGGCTGTGGGCGCCTGATGATCAACAACAGAAAACTGCGAAGATACCGTTGATAACAAAATAGTCGGTGAGGAGGGTTCGACCTCAATCCAGGAACGAAGATTTCCGTGCGCTCATAGGCCACGACACGACAAACCTCCCAGACTAGCCTCGCCTTCAGGCGAGGATTTTTTTTGGTGCGCCCAGTATGGGCGCACTCTTATGGGTGCGAGTCCCATCGTGAGTTTGATCACAATGAGCGAAGCGCAACTGCATGAGGGCGACCGAGTGTGGGGGAGGAAGTGTGGAGCGAAACTGCAGGCCGGCGAACAAGAATCCGATTAAAGGGCGTTGTCGGCCAGGGCGAGCGAGCCAGAAACCGCGAAGCCCTCGTGATCAAAGGGAAGCGGCAAAGACCCGGCGGTCGTACAGTGAAGGAGTGCGTACTTACCGGGGGAGATCTCGCCCTGTGCGCGAGAGGGCAACGGTGTCGAGCCGGAGCGAGAAGTCAACCGAGGCCGTAGTAGTCGGTGGGAAGGCTGCAAAGCCGACCCGGAGGCGAAGGGCCGAACGAGAGCGAATGTTCCAACGCCATGCCGAGGCGGCAAGCATCGCGTCAGACGCCTGTGGCAAGCAGGACGATTCGAGGAAGGGCGCGGTGAAACCGCGCGGGCCGCCCAGCGCGCGATCATCAATGGCGGGTCTTAACCCTCTCGAATGCCCCTTATCCTTTCCTCACCTCTGATCGGCCAATCATCATGACCAACGGCCTGACAGGTCCGGACGCACACTTCGGCCTTCCCATTAGTCCGCAGCACATCTTCTTGGCTACTACCAACGAGGATACATTTCTCAAAATTCAAGCGATCAATCCGGCCCAAATACTTCACACCGTTAATGATAAGGTCGCACTACAGGCGATGAAATACGTTTATAGCCGTGACGATTCGCAACTTGCATTCGTCGCCGAACGAATCGGAAAGAGGATACCTTCAACCCCTCTGGAAACGCGCCAAGCACCTATCAGCCAACTATAAGAGCGGCTAAGCCGCTTCTTCGGCGGCGTCATAGCGCAACGCGGGCGTCGATTTCGAACGTTTCTTGGTGAGCAATGAGCGAACAAAAGCGTTCCATTTCTTCATGGCGGCCCGCTTCTCCCGCATATAATTCCAGCGATCGTAGCTCTTCGAACTGACGTCTTGAAGCGTGTGGTTTTGCAGTCGATCGCGGATCTCCTTTGAAAGACCCGCTTTCCCGGCGAGCGTTTTCCACGTTCGGCGCAGGTCGCGGTTGGTCACAACAGGAATTACCTCGCGTTCCCGTTGGCGCCACATAAACGAGTAGAGCGTGCCGTGGCTGACGGGGCTCGTCGGATTAATGGCGGAGGGAAAGTACCATCCGTAAGAGTTGGGTTTGATCGACTCAATCAACTCCGCGGCGATGTCAGGGACTGGTATGGCGTGCGGCTTGCCGTTCTTGGTCTTTGACCAGTCGATGATCCGCTCCTTCGCGTCCCACTGATCGACATGAAGGCGCGCGATTTCCTCAACGCGCTGACCGGTAAGCATGAGGATCCGCACGGCTCGCGTATAAGGAGGATGAACGGGCGCGTCCGGACATTCCAGCCAACGATAGAGCCGGAGGAATTCTTCTTCATCTAGCCAGCGTGTGCCTACCTGCTTGGGTTCTGTAGGAATACCGGCGGCGGGATTGAACATGAGGCGAAAGCGTCGAACTGACGTATTCCGATAGTCATGTTCCGACTTCATCCCCCAGCTGTAGGCGGAGCGGATGTAACTCCGGACATGATCAGCCATCGAACGCTTGCCACGATCGTAGATGGGCCGGATCAGTTCAGTGATTTCGTCTGGCTCAATGTCCCGGGCTGGCCGATTGCGGCCTAAAGTATCGGCGATTTTGTTTAGGCCCTTCTCCGCTTCCTTCCAGGACGACTTCTCTGATGCCTTCAAGTGAGCGACGTACGCCTCGAAGAGATCGGCCACTGTGCCCGCGCGTGTGTCGCCGGTGATCTTGATGCTGCGACCTTTCTGGATCATGTCGGCGAAGTCGCGGCTGAAGACTTCGCGCGCCTTGCTGAGCGACATTGACGGATACGAGCCGAGCTTCTTTTTGAGGCGCTTCTGATCTCGCCACTGCTGCGCCATCCAGTCCGCCGTGACGCGAGTGGGCATCGGCTTCATGACCAGAACGAGTCGCCCAGTGCCGTGGCCCTCGCCATCGACGAGACTTAGCTGTTTGCCGGTCTGCTCCACCTGCTTCAGAGCGCGACGAATCTCTCCATCAGTAAGGCTTGGCACTGGGTTCTCCCGTTGGCTCTCAAGTGGGGTCGCCAGATGGGCAATAGGGGTCGGCGACTGGGGTCAAAAGGGCGATCGATCCCCTCAGAACCGACCCCAATATGCCATAGTGTCCAGCCCTACGACAAGTCAGAAAATATAGATTATTCAATGGGTAGGAGTGTGATCTAGTGTGATCAAAGTTGGTTGAGTGGGATGGTTGTGGACCAGAATGATCGCGGTGGCGGACAGTTCCAGCGCGCGCTTGACCACTTCGCGCGGATAGACCGGCGTGTGATCGACGGTGCCGATCTGCTGCAACTCGTCTGCGATCAACTGATTGCGCTTGTCGAGAAACAGGATCCGGAACTGCTCCTTGTCGGCGAAGGCCATGGCGGCGCGGCAATACTCGATCACATTCGACCATGACGACAGCACGGTCTTCTCTTTGCTGATCTGTCCCTTCGCGACACGGCTTGCGGTCGCGGCGATCAGTTTGATCTCTGTGATCGCCGAGTCTCCGAGGCCGCTGAGTTCCTTCAGGCGTAACTCAGGTGCGTTAACCACCTCGGCGAACGATCCAAATTTCGCGATCAGCGCCTTGGCCAGCGGTTTGACGTCACGCCGTGGCAGCGCGCGAAACAGCACCATCTCGAGCAGTTCGTAGTCGCTGAGCGCATCGGCGCCCGCTTCCCGGAAGCGGTCGCGCAGCCGCTCGCGATGGCCATGATAGTGCGGCGCTTCGGAGAAGCCGGATGAAACAGATGGGTCGTCGGATTTTGCGGGCATGACGGAATGCGTGCTCAAGTATGTTGCGAGCATCGCCGCGCCCGGCGGCATTTGCAACCGGCTTTATGCTGGTATCAAGAGACAGGAGCCTTCACCGAATGCACGGATATGTCCATTCGGCGCGCAGGCTAAGGATCAGATATTGTAAGGCGGCTTGTCCAGCTTGCCGGGTGAAAGCGTGAAGATTTCCACGCCGTCCTGCGTCACGCCGACCGAATGCTCGAACTGCGCTGACAGCGAGCGGTCGCGGGTCACGGCGGTCCAGCCGTCGGACAGCACCTTCACATGCGGCTTGCCGAGATTGATCATCGGCTCGATGGTGAAGAACATGCCGGGCTTCAGGAGAACACCCTCGCCGGGGCGGCCGACGTGAATGATGTTCGGCTCGTCGTGAAACATCCGGCCGAGGCCATGGCCGCAGAAGTCGCGCACCACGCTCATCTGCTGCGGTTCGACGAAACTCTGGATCGCGTGGCCGATGTCGCCGGTGGTGGCGCCGGGCTTCACGGCGGCTATGCCGCGCATCATCGCCTCATAGGTCACGTCGATCAGCCGTTCCGCGCGGCGTGAAATCTCGCCGACGGCATACATCCGGCTGGAATCGCCATACCAGCCGTCGACGATGAAGGTCACGTCCACGTTGACGATGTCGCCTTCTTTCAGCGCACGGTCGCCGGGCATGCCATGGCACACGACGTGGTTGATCGAGGTGCAGGTCGAATAGCGGTAGCCGCGATACATCAGGGTCGCGGGATACGACTTGTGGTCGAATGCGAACTTGCGGACGAAATCATCGATCTGCGACGTGAAAATGCCCGGTCTGACGATCGCAGCCAGTTCGTCGAGACATCGAGCGACCAGTGCTCCCGCCTTGCGCATGCCGGCAAACGCCTGGGGACCGTGCAGCTTGATCTGTCCGGTCTTTCGCAGCGAGGTTTCGGTGGCTTCGATGTAAGTCATGCGGAATCTGGCTTCAAATCGAGGAAAGTTGAGTGTGCATCACTGCAATTTAATGGATGCTGCCCGCAGTGCAAGCCGCAGCATCAGCCGGGCTCCCCAGCGCTGTTTTCAGGGCATTTATGCCGGTTTTGAGGCCTCGATGGGAACGGAACGCCCAAGTTTGATGTCGCAGCGGGTGAGATCGCACGTCCATGCCAGCGCCTCGACGCCGGACACGCGCGCCTTGTCGAAGGCGCGCGCATAGGCCGGATCGATGTCGCGCGCCAGCGCGAACGAGCGGGCCGAGCCGATCTGGATCACGAACAGCATCACGGCGCGGGCGCCAGAGGCCACCATCTCCGCGAGTTCATCGAGATGTTTTGCACCGCGCGCGGTCACTGAATCCGGGAATTCGGCGACACCTGCTCGGCGCATCAGATGCACGTTCTTGACCTCGACGTAGCAGGGCGGACGCGAGGGATCTTCCAGCAGGAAATCGACGCGTGAGCCCTTGCCGTTGATGGTGCGGCCATACTTCACCTCGCGGCGAATGCTTGCGTAACCGGTCAATTCCGGAATTGCACCGGCTGCGAGCGCTTCGGCGACGATGGGGTTTGGATGCGTGGTGTTGACGCCGGTCAGCTCAGAGCCGCCGCCGAAGTCGACCTCGATCAATTCCCACGAGTAAGGCAGCTTGCGCGCAAGGCTCGGCGATTTCGATAGCCATACCCGCGCGCCCTCGGCCTGAAGCCCAGTCATGGCGCCGGGATTGGCGACATGCGCGGTGATCATCGTGCCGTCGGCCAGTTCGACGTCGGCGAGGAAACGCTTGTAGCGGCGGATCAGGGTCGCCGGCACCAGTTCGCTGGCAAAGCGCATGCGATATCAGCTTCGCACGTCGACGACAGTTTCGACCGGTAGCGCGCCGCCGCGCACGCGGATTTCCCGCACCGGATACGGAACGCGGATGTTTTCGCTCTTGAAAGCGTTCCACAGCTTCAGCATCACGTCGCTGCGGACATTGTCGGCGCCGACATCGAGATCGGCCACCCAGAATGTCAGCGAGAATTTCATGCCGGTCTCGGCGAACTCCGTGAGCAGGCAATTCGGCGCCTTGAAGGTCGCAACATTCGTTGTCTTGGATGCGATATCGACGGCGAGCATGCAGACGACGTTCGGATCGGCATCGTAATTGGTCGCGAAGTTGACCTTCACCAGCATGTTTTTGTTGGTGTAGGTCCAGTTGACCACGCGCTGGGTCACCAGATCCTCATTCGGGATCAGGATTTCGCGGCCGTCACCCGCTGCGACGGAAATATAGCGCGTGTTCATCGCGCTGATTTTTCCCGAACTGTCGCCGATGGTGATGAAATCGCCGGGCTTCACCGACTTGTCCGCCAGCAGGATCACGCCGCTGATGAAATTGGCGACGATCTTTTGCAAGCCAAAACCAAGGCCGACGCCGATGGCGCCGGAAAACAGCGCAAAGGCCGATAGATCGATGCCGGCGGCGCTCATCACGACCGCAAAGGCGGCCACCATCAGCAGCAGACGGACCATCTTGACCAGCAGAACCTGAACCGACGGCGTCAGGTCGCGCGAGCGCGTGATCCGTGCTTCGAGGAAATTCCCGGAGATGCCGACCAGCCATAGTGCGATGCCGAGAGATACTGCGACTTTCAGGACCAGCAGAGGCGTGACGCGCAGCGCCCCGAGCGGAATCGAGACCGAGTCCAGCGCCGCCGCCACATCGTCCAGCTTGCCGATGATGCTCAGCGCCGCCACGATCCAGGCCGCCACCGAGACCGCGCGGACGACGAATTCATTCCGGATCAATCCTGTCGCCAGCCGGATGATGACCCAGGCTGTCGCAAGGCTGGCGGCGGTCGAGAGCAGGTAGCCGACCCGCAGGACCTCGGTCTTCACGATGATGGCGCGGGAGATGCTGATCAGCAGCGCGAAGATGATCGTGCCGGCGCGGTTCATCAGAACCCGGATCAGCATGCGCAGCGGCGCCGGCAGGCCCATCGCCAGCTCTGCCGGATCGATCCGTTTTCGGAGGAAGCTCGCAAGCGCCAGCGACAGGCCAGCGGCCACAAGGATGATGCCGGCCTGCATGTAGAACCAGGGCGATACGAGATAGGCCTCAGCGGACTTGATGCTGGCCTGCAACGCCTGCTGGATATCATCCCATTCCATGGGCAATTCACCTCAAAAGGAGGCAGGCCGGTTCGCCTGTCTCAGCTTCGATTCTGGATTTGATTCGATCCCTTTGCCAGAATCCCACATTCCGCCCCTAAGGGCGTGCGAGAATCCCGCGCACGGTCGACTTAACACCAGCAAATCCGGCACAATCGTGATGACAACGACAAATCGGTTGGCGGCGGGCGGCTGCGACTATATTCATGGATTTGCAGGCGTTTTAGGAGACACACACAGCTAATGGCATCCCTCGACTCTGTCAGCATTGCCATTCTGCTCGGCTCGGTTCTCGTGATGGCGGGTATCCTCTCGAGCCTGCTCGCGCTGCGCTTCGGCGCCCCGCTGCTGCTGGTCTTCCTTTTCGTCGGTATCCTCGCAGGTGACAGCGGGCCCGGTGGCATTCGCTTCGACGACGTGCAGTCGACCTATCTGGTCGGTTCGGTGGCGCTGGCCCTGATCCTGTTCGATGGCGGCCTCAAGACCCGTTTTCAGAGCATCCGAGCCGTGCTGGCGCCATCAGCGGCGCTGGCCACTGTGGGCGTGCTGCTGACGGCGCTGATCACGGCGCCCGTCGCCAAATATGCGCTCGGGATCGGCTGGCCGGAGGCGCTGCTGGTCGGCGCGGTGGTGGCCTCTACCGATGCCGCCGCTGTGTTCCTCCTGGTTCATAGCCAGGGTCTTCGACTGCGCCCGCGTGTCGGCGCGACTCTTGAGGTGGAATCCGGCACCAACGATCCGTTCGCGATCTTTCTCACCCTGATGCTGGTGGAGTTTCTCTCCATCGGGCAGAGCTCGGCGGGGCATATCGCGCTTCAGTTCGTGCGCGAGAGCGCGCTGGGCGTCCTTTTCGGAGCTGTCGGCGGCTGGCTTGTCGTCTTGGCGCTGAATCGCATCTCCTTGCCGCAGGGTTTGCACGCGCCCTTCGTGACGACCGCCGCACTGGTTATTTTCGGGGTGGCGCAGATTTCGCACGCATCGGGATTTTTTGCGGTCTATCTCGCCGGCATGATCATCGGGAATCGTCCGACCCGCGCGCACAATTCCGTCGTTGCCTTTCTCGACGCCGCGACATGGCTGGCGCAGATCGTGATGTTCGTCTTGCTCGGTCTGCTGGTTTCGCCCGAGCGGACATTGGGCACTGTGCTGCCTGCGGTCGCGGTGGCGCTGGTGCTGATGCTGGTGGCGCGTCCCATTGCGGTGTTTCTTTGCCTGGCGCCGTTCCCGTTCAACTGGCGCGAAAAGACCTTCATCGCCTGGGTCGGCCTGCGCGGCGCGGTCGCGATCTTCCTGGCCTCGATACCGTTGCTGGTCGGGCTGCCGAACGCACAGGTGTATTTCGACGTCGCCTTCGTGGTCGTCATCATCTCCCTGCTGCTGCAAGGCTGGACACTCGCTGCTGCGGCGCGGCGCTTGCACGTGGCATTGCCACGGGCGGATCGCGGGCCGCGCCGCGTCGAGCTTGATCTGCCGGGACAGCTCGAACAGCAGCTTGTCGGTTATCCGGTCCGCGCCAACAGCCTGTTTCTGAAACGCGGGCTGATCCCGTCATGGTCGAAGCCGACGCTGGTGATCCGCGACGAGAAGATTCTGTCTCCGATCGAGGCCGAGCCGGTGGTCAAGGGCGATTACCTTTATCTGCTGGCGCCGCCGGAGAAAGCCGAGGCGCTGGATCGCTTCTTCGTCGATATGCCTGTGGTGCCAGCGCCGGACCCGCATCTGCTCGGTGACTTCATGATGCCCGGCGACGTGACCCTCAAGGATGTCGCGGATACTTACGGCGTCACCGTTGCTCCGAGCGATGCGCATCTGACGCTGGCGGATTATTTCGACATTCATCTCGATCACGCGCCCCGCGTCGGCGCGACCCTGCCGCTCGATTCCATCGTGCTGGTGGCGCGAAGCATCGGCGGCAACCGGGTGAACGTGGTCGGCCTGCGACTGCCGGAGGATGAGGAGCCGCCAGCCCCTGTGCTGACCCGCGCCGCCGCCACACGGCGAAAGCTGTCGCAGATCGGCACCCGGCTGCTCGGGAGCTGAACCGGTTACAGCGCGCGGGACGGCAGCAGCAGCGGTCCGTCCGGCGTCTCAACACGGTTCACCGAAATGCCGAAGATCTCGGCAATGCGGTCCGGCGTCAGCGCCAGCTGCGGGCTATCGTTGGCGGCGATACGGCCCTCATTCATGATGACCACGCGATCCGCGAATCGCATCGCCAAAGCGAGATCGTGAATGATCGCAAGGACGGCGGTGCCGCCGTGGGCGATGCGCTGAAGCAGATCCATCACGATGAGCTGGTGGCGTTCGTCGAGCGAGGTCGTGGGTTCGTCTGCGATCAGCACCGACGCTTCGGTGGCCAGCGCCCTTGCGATGGCGACGCGCGCCCGTTCGCCGCCCGACAGCGTGGTGATCAGCCGCGATGAAAATTCGCCGACGGCGGTTGCCTCGATGGCGCGCTCGATGGCAATCCGGTCTTGCGAAGAGGTTTGCGAGAACGGATCGGCGTGCGGCTCGCGTCCAAGCGCGACAATGCTGTCCACCCGCATCGGCCAGTGGAATTCATGCCCCTGCGGCAGATAGGAAATGGCACGCGCACGTGCGCGGGGCTGCATGTGACGCAGGCTGACGCCGTCGAAGGCGGTTGAACCTTCGGCGCGCATCACGCCGGCCATGGCACGGGCCAGCGTGGTTTTGCCGGCGCCGTTGGGACCAGCGAGAATCGTCAGTTCGCCAGCATTCAGAGTGAGGTCGGCATTATCCACGATCCGGCGCGAGCCGCGGACAACGGTGATGCCGGTAGAAACAAGGCGTGGCGCGTTGTTCGATTTCATTGGGTACTATCCTCCAGCGCGCGGCGCTCATGGAAGATCATCGCCAGGAAGAACGGCACGCCGATCAGCGCAGTCACCACGCCGATCTTGATTTCAATGACAGCGGGAATCAGGCGCACCGCGATATCCGCCGCCATCAGCAGCGCCGCGCCCGCGAGTGACGCGGGCAGCAGCACGCGCGCGGGATCGGAGCCATAGAACCGCCGCACCAGATGCGGCGCGACCAGTCCCACGAACGAGATCGCGCCCGCGACAGAGACCGCCGCGCCGACGCCGAGCGCGACACCGATCACGACCAGTATGCGCGTGCGCTCGACATTGACGCCAAGCGAGGCGGCGGCGTCCTCGCCAAGTGTCAGTGCACGGAAGGCGCTGGCGTTGAACGCGAGCACGAACCAGCTCACGATCATGAACGGTGCGGCGAGCCAGACATGCTCCATGCTGCGGTCCCGCAACGATCCGAGCAGCCAGAATGCGATCTCCAATGCGATGTACGGATTGGGCGCAAGATTGAGGATGAGCGCGATGGCCGCGCCCGCGAGACTCGCAAGCGCCAGGCCCGCGAGGAGAGTCACCGTCAGCGAGGCGCGGCGTCCGGCGATCGCGACCAGCGCGCCGACCGAAAGCAGTGCGCCCGCGATGCCGCCAAGCGGCACCGCCAGCGACAATGCGTTGGCCAGACCAAACGCCATGATCGCTGCTGCGGCCGCCGCCGCGGCCTGCGGTGCGCCGAACAGAGACGGTTCAGCGAGCGGATTGCGCAGCAGGCCCTGCAATGATGCGCCGGCCAGCCCGAATGTGGCGCCGATCAGCATCGCCAGCAGCGTTCTCGGCAAACGAATATCGCGGACGATGATTGACGCCACGCCCTGATCGGAAAACAGAGCTGCGATGACCGTACGCAGCGAAAACTGCGCAGGCCCGGTCATCAGCGAGAGCACGAACAACACCGCCACCAGAATGGCGAGCATCGTGGTCAGCAAGGCGCCCTGAATATCGCTTTGGGGATCGCTCTTCATCTTGTTCCGGCATATCTCCGCAGCAGGAAGCGCCGCTGACGCAATGCAATTGGCGTGGCATAACAGGCTGTCATGATCAAGAGAACCATCTTCGCCGGCATGCTTGTTTCGGTCCTGTTCGCGGCGCTTTGCGGCAGCGCGCAGGACGTCCATGCGGACGGGCCACCCCGGCGCATCGTGTCCTTCAACCTCTGCGCCGATCAGTTGCTGCTCGCGCTGGCCGACCCGGCCCAGATTGCCGGATTGTCGCCCTATGCGGTCAATCCGCTCCTGTCGGTCATGACCGACAAGGCCGCGGCGTTCCCCCGCTTGGATTGGGACGCAGAATCGGTCGTGAATCTCGCGCCCGATCTGGTGCTCGGCGGGCCGAGCCATCGCCCGATCCATGCCATGCTGAGCGCGATGGGCATCCGCGTTGTGGACGTCGAACTCATCCGCAATCTCGCCGATGCGCGCCGTCAGGCCATCGAGGTGGGAAAACTTGTCGGCCACCCCGAACGCGGCGAGGCACTGGCGCGCCAGATCGAACAGGCCGAGGCGCGACTGTCGGCCGTCGCCTTGAAGCCGCCGCTGACGGCGCTGGTCATTCAGCGCGAAGGATACCGGGAAGGCCCGGCCAGTCTTGCATCGGGCATGCTGTCCATCGCCGGATTGCGGCCACCGCAACGCGCGTCGGCAGGAGCCGGCGGCTTCATGTCGGCGGAGCAGGGCGGCTTCGTGTCGCTGGAGCACTTGCTCACCGGCGGGCCGGACGTGCTGGTGCTGCAGGACCCGCCGCGTGAGGCGCAGGATCAGGGCGCGCTGTTCATCACGCATCCGGCGCTGCTGGCGCGTTATGGCGCGAACAGGCGGATCGATCTTCCCGAACGCTACACGCTTTGCGGCGGTCCACCGCTGCTGCAGGGGCTCGATTATCTCGCGAGGGCGATCAAGGCGTTGAAGTAGAGCGCGCTCTCTCAAACGGTCGCCGGCAAAACTTCGACGCCGCCGCTGGCAACCACCTTGCCGCGCTTCAGGATCACCACATTCGTCGCCAGCCGCCGCATCTCGCCGGCATCGTGGCTGACGAACACCATCGGCACACTGGCTTCGTCGCGCAGCCGGATGAAGTATGGAAGGATCTCCGCTTTCCGCTCCTCGTCGAGCGAGCCGAGCGGTTCGTCGAGCAGCAGCAGGCGCGGTTTCGCGAGCAGGGCGCGGCCGAGAGCCACACGTTGGCGCTCACCGCCGGAGAGTTGCGCGGGACGGCGATTGAGCAGATGCCCGATGTCGAGCAGGTCGACGGTGTGCTTCTCCGCATCCGCGTCGCGGTCGAGGCCATTCATGCGGCGCCCGTAATCGAGATTTTGCGAGACATCGAGATGGGGAAACAGCCGTGCGTCCTGAAATACATAACCGATCCGCCGCCGGTGCGGCGGAACATGCAGGCCCAGCGCAGTGTCGTCGAGAACATTGCCATCGAGTGAAATCCTGCCGCGATCCGGCGCGATCAGTCCGGCAATCATGTTGATGATCGATGTCTTGCCGGCGCCGGAATTGCCGAACAGCCCGGTGACAAGCCCGGCGCTCTGGAACGATGCGGTGACGGCGAAATCGCCGAGCTGCTTTTCAAGATCGACTGATAGCATTTTAATAACCATGTAGCCGCCGAGTGGCGCGGCGCGCCAGAATCTCGGACGCGATCAGCGCAGCCATGGCAATGCCGATCGACACGATCACCAGCCGCAGGGCTGCGGCATCGCCGCCTGGCGTCTGGGTCAGCGAGTAGATCGCCGCCGAGATGGTCTGCGTTTCACCGGGAATGTTGGAGACGAATGTAATCGTTGCGCCGAACTCGCCGATGGCCTTGGCGAAGCCGAGCACCATGCCCGCAACAATGCCCGGCAGCGCCAGCGGCAGTGTGACAGTGAGAAAAACCCGCCATGGCGCCGCGCCGAGCGTGCTGGCCGCCTGTTCGAGCTTGCGGTCCACCGCCTCAATGGACAGCCGGATCGGCCGCACCAGCAACGGAAACGACATCACGCCGCAGGCCAGCGCTGCGCCGGTCCAGCGGAATGCGAACACGATGCCAAGCGTGTCAGCGAGCCACGCGCCGACCAGGCCTTTGCGCCCGAAGGTCAGCAGCAGCAGGTAGCCGGTCACGACCGGCGGCAGCACCAGCGGCAGATAGACCAGCGCATCCAGCGCGGCCTTGCCCCAGAAGTCGCGCCGCGCCAGCAGCCATGCCACGGCGATGCCGAGCGGCGTGGCGACCAGTGTGGCAACGGCGGCGACCCGCAATGAGAGCAGGATCGCCGTCCATTCTTCAGCGGAGATTTCGGACACGTTTGTCTGCGCGATCAGGATGTCGGCTTGATCAGAAACGTGAAGCCGTATTTCTCGAAGATCGATTTCGCCGCGGCCGAACGAAGGAACGCGAGATAAGGCGTTGCGTCAGGCCTCGCAGTCGCGGTCGCAGCGACCGGATAGATGATCGCCGGATGCGAATCCGCCGGGAATGTGCCGATGATCTTCACGCCGGGTTCGACCTTGGCGTCGGTCTCGTACACAATGCCAAGATTGGTTTCGCCGCGCGCCACCAATGCGAGCGCCGCGCGCACACTTTCCGCCATGGCGAATTTAGACTCTGCCGCCTGCCACGAACCGAGCTTCTCCAGCGCAGCCTTGGCGTATTTGCCGACTGGCACCGCCTTGACGTCGCCGGTTGCGATCTTGCCGTCGCCTGCGAGCTTGGCGAGATCGAAGCCGGGTCCGATCTTTACGTCCGCAAGCTTGGAATCCTTCGGCGCGATCAGCACGATCTTGTTGCCGAGCAGGTTGACCCGCGACGTGTCATTGATGGTCTTCTTACCGGCCGAATAATCCATCCAGTCGGTGTCTGCGGAAATGAAGATGTCGGCCGGTGCGCCCTGTTCGAGCTGCTTGGCGAGCGCCGAGCTTGCAGCGTAGCTCGAAACCACCTTGGTGCCGGTCTTGGCGGTGTAAGCCGCATTGGCTTCATCGAGCGCGTTCTTCATCGAGGCGGCTGCGAACACGGTAAGGGTTTTGTCCTGCACGGCCGCCGGCGGCGTGCCGGCCGGCTTCGCATCCTGCGCGTGCGCAAAGAGTGGTGCGCAGACAAGCGTGGTGACAACGAGAAAACGGGGCATAAAGGTCATTGGGGCGCTCCATAGCGGGGCGCGCGCAAAAACGCGCACGCAAACCGGCTTTGATTTATCTGACGACAAGCGGAAGCGCCGTTCCGGCAACCCCGGCAGCGCGCAGCATGCTGGGGCATCGTTCGCGGGGACATTATCAGGCGTGGTCGCTGCGTAAAGTCCCGGATCGTTACCCGGTTACGGGCCTGACGATCATTTTGACGGCAACATCAGCCTCTTACGGCGCTTGCAGAACCTGCCGGCATTCGGCGGGCAGATTTGCGAGCGTCAGCGGAGGCTTCGGCTTGGGTGGCACTGGCGGCGGCTTGGGATGCAGCACCGCATCGCTGAACCAATAGGCCAGGTCGCCTGTACTGCAACCCTCACCGTCGTTGGGCGGCGTCTGCGCCTCGCAGTTGGTGCTGTTCGGCGGACACTTCATGCGGATGTGGAAATGATAGTCATGTCCGTACATCGGACGCACTTTCGAGAGCCAGCTCCGGTCGCCCTTCGCTTCCCGGCACAGCGCCTTCTTGATCGCGGCGTTGACGAAGATGCGCTCCACCTGCGGCTCCTGCGCGGCCGCGCGGATCACAGGAAGATGTGTTGGGGTCCAGACGTTTGGATCGATATCGAGACGGTCCTGCCGCACCATCATGACGGCGGATGTTTCCTCGCGCTCCTCGCGCGAGAGTTGCCGGTTCGGCATCGGCGTCAGCCAGATGTCGGCATCGAGGCCGATCTGGTGGCTTGCGTGCCCGGTGAACATCGGCCCGCCGCGCGGCTGAGACATGTCGCCGACCAGAAGTCCGGGCCAGCCCGCCGTCTTCCGCGCCTTGACGGCCACTCTTTCGAGCAGCGCAATGAGATCAGGATGTCCCCAGTTGCGGTTACGCGACAGCCGCATCACTTGCCACGCCGATCCGTTGATCGGCAACGCGACCGCGCCAGCGATGCATCCTTTGGCGTAAAAGCCAACGGCCTGCGGCGTGAGCGCAGCGGGCTGCAGCTTGCGGCCAAACAATTCCTTGGCGGCGACGTTGGGATCGTTTGGATTGGCCAGCGGCGGAAGCGGCTTGGGATTGACGCTGCCCTTGTCCTGCGCCTGTGCCGGGACTGTCACCACGAGAGCAATTGACATCAAGGCGAATGCAGGAATCAGACGGAATCGCATCATGATACTCTTATAGCGGAAGGCCGGCCCGGCGACGAGGCGGCGCGATTCTTAACCCGGCATTAGCCATGCGGGAGACTGGCGCAAATAGGAGCGAAACGCCATTCGCGCGGGTGTTTGTTGTGCAGATGGCGCATCGGAGCCGAGGTATCGTCATAATCGCGGGGGAGAAACGATCATGCGGGCCTTATCTGGTGTTGCGTCCCATCGTTAAAGCCTCGCAATTGAGCACCCTCAAGGCCGGCGCAGCATCCGTCTAAAGTCGCGCGGCCCGCCAAAGGATACCAATTTTTCAGACACTTATAGCAAAACTGCTGCCCGCAGAATGCAAGGGATGCGGGGCAATGCCGATCAATCGGCCAAAATCAAAAAACAGAACCGGTAAATCAGCACTCACACGGGGAAGGTTGTCGGTTCGCCGGCCCAAGGCCGTGCCGAAGCTGTCACCCAAGGGCCGCAAGGTTTCCGAAATCGGCGAGATCGTGCGCAAGCGCGCGGAAGCCGAGGCGGCGATTGCGGATGCGGCTCGCTCGAATGCGCGCCTGCGCGAGGCCATCGATATTCTGCCGCAGGGCATCGTGTTTCTCGATGCCGACGGCCGCTACATCCTCTGGAACAAGAAGTACGCCGAGATCTACAACAAGAGTGCCGATCTCTTTGAAGAGGGCGCGATGTTGCGCGACACCCTGAAGGAGGGCGTGGCGCGCGGCGACTATCCGGATGCGATCGGCCGCGAGGATGAATGGATCAACGAGCGGCTCGAGAAGCTCTATCATCCCGGCCATCGTCACGAACAAACCCTGTCCGACGGCCGCTGCATCCTGATCGAGGAGCGTCTGACCGGCGATGGCGGCGTGATCGGGCTGCGCGTCGACATTACCGAACTGAAACAGCGCGAAGCCTCGTTCCGTCTGCTGTTTGACGGCAATCCCGTGCCGATGATCGTCTGCGCCCAGGACGATGAGCGCATCATCAGCGTCAATGACGCGGCGGTGGCGCACTATGGCTACGCGCGCGAAGATTTCGAGAAGCTGAAGATTTCCGACGTGCAGGCCTTCGATCAGGCCGCGCCCTGGACCGGCGACCAGACCACCGAGGAGCGGGCGGCGCGAACCTGGAAGCACGTCAAGGCCGACGGATCGCTGATCGACGTGGCGATCTATTCACGCATTCTGATATTCGAAGGCAAGCCGGCGGTGCTGCTGGCGCTGATGGACATCACCGAGCGCAAGCGCGCCGAGGCGCGGCTCGCGTTCATGGCGCAGCATGACGGCCTCACCGGACTGCCGAACCGCATCCTGCTGCGGCAGCGGCTCGATGAACTGCTGGCGCATACCCGCCGCAGCGGCGACAAGGTCGCGGTGCTGTTTCTCGACCTCGACAACTTCAAGGCCATCAACGACACGCTGGGCCATGCGATCGGCGACAAGCTGCTGAAAGGCGTGACCAAGCGCCTGCGCTCATCGCTGCGCGAAGAGGACGCGATCGCGCGCCTCGGCTCGGACGAGTTCGCCATCGTGCAGGCCGGCGTGTCGCGGCCCGAGGACGTGGCGTTCCTGGCCAGGCGCCTGATCGACGCCATCAGCGAGCCCTATCTGTTCGACGGCCATACCATTGTCAGCGGCGCCAGCATCGGCATTGCGATTGCGCCCGGCGACGGCGACGACGCCGAGAAGCTGCTCAAGAACGCCGACATGGCGCTGTCGCGCGCCAAGAGCGAAGGCCACGGCACGTTCAGTTTCTTCGAATCGGAAATGGACGCCCGTGCGCAGACGCGCCGCCGCATCGAAATCGATCTGCGCGCGGCGATCGAGAACAATATCCTGCAACCGCATTACCAGCCGCTGGTCGATCTCAAGACCGGGCGCATCACCGGCTTCGAGGCGCTGGTACGCTGGCCGGACCCTGATCGCGGCATGATTCCGCCGGTGGAATTCATTCCGGTCGCGGAAGAAACCGGCCTGATCAACGCGGTCGGCGGGCTGATGCTGCGGCGCGCCTGCATGGACGCGGCGCAATGGCCGGATGATGTGCGCGTCGCCGTCAACCTGTCGCCGCTGCAATTCCGCGTCGGCAATCTTCTCTCGGTGGTGATGGACGCGCTCAAGGTGTCCGGCCTGTCGCCGAAGCGGCTTGAACTGGAGATCACCGAAACCCTGCTGCTGGAGAAGAGCGATCAGGTGCTGGCGACGCTGCATGCGCTGCGCGCACTCGGCGTGCGGATTTCGATGGACGATTTCGGCACCGGATACTCGTCGCTGAGCTATCTGCGCAGCTTTCCGTTCGACAAGATCAAGATCGACCGCTCGTTCGTGCGCGATCTCGGCTCCAATCAGGATGCGCAGGCCATCGTCCGCTCGATCATCTCGCTCGGCATGGGCCTCGGCGTGACGATCACTGCGGAAGGCGTCGAGACCGAGTGCGAACTCGCCTGCCTGCGCGCGGAAGGCTGTCACGAGGGGCAAGGCTTCCTGTTCAGCCGCGCCCGGCCGAATGCCGAGATCACCGCGCTGTTGCAGGCTCAGCGTAATGCGACCCAGCAGGTTCGCGTGGCGTGACGCGGCACATTGGCGCAGGACCGCTGCAAATGAAAAACCCCGGTTCAGAACCGGGGTTTTCCTTGCGATGATCGATCGCTGAAATCACTTCTTCCTGGATTTCTTCTTCTTCGCCTTCTTGGCTTTCTTCTCAGTCTTGGCCTTCACGGCCTTCGAGACGTCGTCGATCTCGGCCTTGGCGACATGCTTGACGATCGACTTGATCGTGCTCTTGGCGGACGCCTTGTTGGAATAGCCTTCCGAAGCGAACATCTTTTCGCCGTTCGGCGCGCGGAAGCGGAAACGGAATTCGCCGGACTTGTCTTTGTAGATTTCAAACTTGTAGGACGCCATTACTCTCTCCGATGATTGACAAGGACGCGCGCACGTTATGCGCGCATGGAACCGGAGACAAGTGCAGGCTTCGCGCTACCCTCAGCGCGGTTCATTTCTGGATGAAGTCATTCAATGACGATCTCGCCTGTCATGCCGTGATCGGCGTGGGTTCTTCCGTCGCTCGCGGTGATCCCGCAGCGCAGATCGGTGACGCGGCCCGCGGCGACCGGCACGAACCACCATTCGGCGGATTGTCCCGGATAAACCTCGACCTCGCGTATCGCGCCCTTGAACTCGGCGAGCGTGATCGTCTTGCTGTCGCGGCTCTGCGTCACCTGCACCTTGCGCGTCCAGATCATTTGCGAGAAGCCATGCGAGGTGAAGTAATGCGGATCGTTGCTCGCGTTGCGCAGCACCAGCTTGTAAAGTTTTCCGGTCTCGAACCGCAGCTTGTTCGGTGAGAATTCGTGCTTGCCGGGTGAGCCGAGATCGACCGTGATTTCGACCGGCGTCTGCTTCGACAGATCGCCCGCGGCGAGCGCAGCGCCTGAGACAAAGCCGAGTGCGACAGCCGCAGCGAGCGCGAAGCGATACGATGTCAGCATGATGTGTCTCCTGTAGTGATGCTTCCGCGCGCCGGAAAATGTAGGGCTGCAAACAAATCCGTCCGAATGTTATGCAAATGCGAATGAGTTGCAAATATCAAGCTTAAAGCCAGAGCGTGGCTTGCGGCGAAACGGCGCGGAAGGAAGACATCATCGGCGGACAGCACTGAGACGCGCTAGCGGACGTGTCAGGATTTTCCAGTAGGCCGCCGACATTTGGCGGCGCGGATCTGCATCCGCTTCACCTGAGGGCGCGGACGACCCGGTCCCGTTTTCATTTCCTCTGAGAGAAGAAATGGAGCGCGCCCGACCTCGGGTTTACCCGAGATCGGCATTAAATAGTCGCAAGTCGGATAAATCACGACTTGCGTGGCGCTAGGGGTTTGCGAGGCACCCGGCGATACAAACTCAACGCAGGATAACCTCCGAGTCGTCCCCGCGCAGGCGGGGATCCATAACCCCTGAACTAGTCGATTAAATCGGATCGATCGCTCCAGTCCGGATTCTCGCTTTCGATCAGCCGAATCTTCCAGTCGCGATTCCATTTCTTCAATTGTTTCTGGCGGCGGATTGCCTCTTCGGGCGATTGGTATTCTTCAAGATGCACGAGGCGATGGATTTCATGCTTCTTGACGAACTCCGAACCAAGGCCGGAGCGGTGCAGGTCCAGCCTTTGCTGGATATTGTTAGTCACGCCGATATACAGCGTGCCGTGCTTTCCGCTGGCGAGAATGTAGACGTAGTACATGGCGCGACCCGTTGCGCCGATAGGAAATCACTTTCAGGCGTTTTGTGAAAGCAGTCGTACGAGAGCGGAGAACTCCCTGAGCGAAAATGTGATGTTAGGGGTTATGGGTCCCCGCCTTCGCGGGGACGACATCTGAAGATAGTTCCCGTTAGGCGCGCGAGCAAAGAATGAGAATTGAAGAAAGCGCCCAAATGCGCAGATCGCTCTAACGGCTTTTCAAATCCTCGCGGACTTTCTGGTCTAGATGTTGAAATTCAACAACCATCGCGTCGCAAGCAGATTTCGAGGATTCACATAGAACCTTCATTTGTACGAAGATGTTGTCGCCATCCTTCACCACGGATCGTTGGATCGCCGCCGGATGCGCCGGATGATTTGACGGCGTGAAAGACCAAACGCTCATCGTTGATCTGTCCTCGATGATCGTCCAGCCAGATTTTTCATAAGTCTTTACGCCAGTTTTAGCGCGCATATCCGCTAAAGTGGCAGTTGCGGATTTGTAAACCAGCGGCGTATCGCTCAAAGCAATATTCGTTGCGGCTAGGGTGATCGCTGCAACGAAAAACATCGTCAACTTGTCAAGTGTCTGCGCCACGGCTTCGCCTCCATGCCAACGGGCCTCAACTATCCACCTTCAGCGCGGCAATAAACGCTTCCTGCGGGATGTCGACCTTGCCGAACTGCCGCATCTTTTTCTTGCCTTCCTTCTGCTTTTCCAGAAGTTTGCGCTTGCGGCTGATGTCGCCGCCATAACACTTGGCAGTCACGTCCTTGCGCAGCGCGCGCACTGTCTCGCGGGCAATGATCTTGCCGCCGATCGCCGCCTGGATCGGGATCACGAACATATGCGGCGGGATCAGCTCCTTCATCTTCTCGACCATGGCGCGGCCGCGGCCTTCGGCGCGGGTGCGATGCACCAGCATCGACAGCGCGTCCACCGGTTCGTTGTTGACGAGGATTTGCATCTTGACGAGATCGGCCGCCTTGTAGTCGGTGAGGTGATAGTCGAACGAGGCGTAGCCCTTCGAGACCGACTTCAGCCGGTCGTAGAAATCGAACACCACTTCGTTGAGCGGCAGTTCGTATTTCACCATGGCGCGGGCGCCGACGTAGGTCAGCTCTTTCTGGTTGCCGCGGCGCTCCTGACAGAGCTTCAGCACGCTGCCGAGATATTCGTCCGGCGTCAGGATCGTGGCCTCGATCCACGGCTCGTCGATCTCCTTGATCTGCGTCACTTCCGGCATGTCGATCGGATTGTGAATCTCGATCTCGGTGCCGTTGTTGAGGTGCATCTTGTAGATGACGCTTGGCGCAGTCGCGATCAGGTTGAGGTTGAACTCGCGGCTCAATCGCTCCTGGATGATTTCCAGATGCAGCAGGCCGAGGAAGCCGCAGCGGAAGCCGAAGCCGAGCGCGGCGGATGTCTCCATCTCGAACGAGAAGCTTGCGTCATTGAGCCGCAGCTTGCCCATCGCCGCGCGCAGGGTCTCGAAGTCGTCGGCGTCGACAGGGAAGAGGCCGCAGAACACCACCGGGATCGCGGGCTTGAAGCCCGGCAGCATCTCGGTGACCGGCTTGCGGTCGTCGGTGATGGTATCGCCGACGCGCGTATCGGCGACTTCCTTGATCGCCGCGGTGATGAAGCCGATCTCGCCGGGGCCGAGTTCGTCGATGTTGACCATCTTCGGCGTGAAGTAGCCGACGCGCTCGACGTCATAGGCAGCACCGGTGCCCATCATGCGGATGCGCTGGCCCTTCTTCATCACGCCGTCGACGACGCGAACCAGAACCACGACGCCGAGATAGACGTCGTACCAGCTATCGACCAGCAGTGCCTTCAGCGTCGCGTCGCGATCGCCCTTCGGCGGCGGCAGGCGGGTGACGATGGCTTCCAGCACGTCGGGAATGCCGAGGCCGGTCTTCGCCGAGATCATCACCGCCTCTGACGCGTCGATGCCGATCACGTCCTCGATCTGCTGGCGCACCTGTTCGGGTTCGGCGGCGGGAAGATCGACCTTGTTGAGCACCGGCACGATTTCGAGGCCGGCGTCGAGCGCATGATAGACGTTGGCGAGGGTCTGCGCCTCGACGCCCTGCGAGGCGTCGACCACCAGCAGCGCGCCTTCGCATGCGGCGAGCGAGCGCGAGACTTCGTAGGCGAAGTCGACGTGGCCCGGCGTGTCCATCAGGTTGAAGATGTAGTTCTTGCCGTCCTTCGCCTTGTAGTTGAGGCGGACGGTTTGCGCCTTGATGGTGATGCCGCGCTCGCGCTCGATGTCCATCGAATCGAGCACCTGCTCCTTCATCTCGCGCGCCTCCAGTCCGCCGGTGGTCTGGATCAGCCGGTCGGCGAGGGTGGACTTGCCATGGTCGATATGGGCGACGATGGAGAAGTTGCGGACGTTGGAAATAGGGGTCGTTGTCATGGGCGCGGGATAGCATTCGCGCCTCTTTGCGGCAACAGAATTGGGCTGTTCCACGGCCAACTTCCGCAGAAATCGCAATGATTTGCTGTTGCCCGCAATCGTTTGGCGCTGTTAGAGCTTGATGCTGTTCTCTTGAAGATGCGGCGTGTCCAGAGCCGTCATCCTGAGGTGCGAGCTCTTGCGAGCCTCGAAGGATGACAAACCATGAAACGCCGTCGCCCTTCGAGGCCTCCGCTTCGCTACGGCACCTCAGGGTGACGGCGCGCACTGCGTTTCCGACACAGGTTGACCGCGATGTCCGATGCTTCTTCGACTGAAACCGGGCGCAGAACCGGGAAAAACCCCGGCCCGCGCACCGGACTGCGATCCCGGCAGAAGGCGCGGCTGCGCCACGTGCCGGTCACGCGCCGCGTGGCGGCGTGGATCGCGGCGGTCGCCCACGATCCTGCGACGTCGCTCAAGTTCGTCATCGGCTTCGCGGTGGTCCATGCGCTGCTCTGGACCATCATCCTCACTGCGCTGAAGGCCGCGCAGGATGTCCACATGGATGTCGCCGAGGCGTATGCCTGGGGCCAGAAATTCCTGCTCGGCTACGGCAAGCATCCGCCGCTGGCGGGATGGGTCGCGGGCGTCTGGTTTCGGATTTTTCCTGTCACCGACTGGGCGACCTATGCGCTGGCGATGACGGTCGCCGGCATCGGCCTTGTGATCTGCTGGCTGATCGCGGTGCGTGTGGTCGATCATCGCCGCGCGATGTTCACGGTGGCGATGCTGGCGCTCTATCCGGTCTTCACCTTCAAGGGCTTCAAGTACAATCCCGATCTCCTGCAACTGGTGACGCTGCCGCTGTTCGTGCTGGCCTATCTCGATGCGTTCCAGAAGCGCACATGGATGTCCGGCGTCTGGCTCGGGCTCGCCGCGGCGCTGGCGCTGATGACCAAATACTGGGTGCTGACCATGATCGGCGCCGCCGGTCTCGCGGCGCTGATCCATCCGGACCGGATGCGCTTCCTGCGCTCGCCCGCGCCGTGGGTGGCGTTTGTGGCGTGCCTTGTCGGCATGCTGCCGCATCTGTGGTGGCTGAAGCAGGCGGATTTCCTGCCGCTGATCTACGCCGATGATGTCTATGGCGGGCGGACCTTCGGCACCACGCTGCGGCTGGCGTCGATCTATCTCGTGCACAATCTGGGCCTGCTGCTGCTTCCGGTGGGCTTCGCAGCCATCGCGCTGGCGTGGAAGCTGCAATGGTGGAAGTCGCTGCGGAGAAGGGGATTGGTCGGCGAGTTCATTGCCTCGGCAAAGCGCCCGTGGGTGCGCGGGCCCAATCTCGGCGTGTATCTGACGCAGGCGCGCAACATCTGGATCATGCAGATCATCGTCGCCCTGGTGCCGCCGGTCGCCGCCGTCGTGTTCGGCATCTACATGAAGACCGACTGGGGAATTTCGCTGTTCTTCCTGGTGCCGCTGGCGCTGGTCGCGCTGCCCGCGCTGCGCGTCACGCAGATGGCGCTGATCCGGCTGATGCTGATGTGGCTGGTGTTCACCCTCGCCATGCTGCTGATCTCACCGATCATCGCGGCGCAGACCGTGCGGCGCGACGGCGACGCCGGCGTGCCGTTCGCACCCAAGTCAGAATTCGCGCTGCAACTGACCGAAGCCTGGCGCGCGCGGTTCAACAAACGCTGGGCCGTGGTCGCCGGCACCACCGAAATCGGCGAGCCGATGACGTTCTACAGTCCCGATCATCCGGCGCCGCTGACGCCGCGTGAGGTCTGGGCCTCGGGCCTGACCAGTCTCGAGGAGGCGAAGCAGCGCGGCTTCATCGGCATCTGCGACACCAAGGATCTCGAATTGCAGAAGTGCGAGGCGTGGATGGCCGAGAACGCGGCGAACGCGGAACGCGTCGATCTCACCTCGCGGCGCTATTTCCACGGCAAGGCGGGTCCCGCGGTGAAATGGAAGATCTGGATCGTGGGTCCGGCGCACACGGACGACGACGACAAGTAAGCGTCATCCTGAGGTGCGAGCCGTACTTACGGCGAGCCTCGAAGGATGGACGCTGAAAGGGGGAACTTGCTGTCGCCGTCGTCCTTCGAGGCTCGCAAGTGCTCGCGCCTCAGGATGACGGCGAAAATGTTCTAGCCCGCTTCTTCCTCGCCAAACTTGTTGGCCAGCAGTTCGGTGATGGCGTTCATCGCAGCCTCGGCTTCGCGGCCGCTCGCCGCCACCGTGATGGTGGTGCCGATCCCGGCCGAGAGCATCATCAATCCCATGATCGAGGTGCCGCCGACGCTTTCGCCGTTGCGCGTCACCGTGAGTTCGGCGTCGAACTTTTCCGCCGTCTGCACGAATTTCGCGGAGGCGCGCGCGTGAAGGCCGCGCTTGTTAATGATGGGAAGTTCTCGGACGATAACGCCGGCGGACGAAGACGTATGCTCCGGCGCGGCGCTCATTTCCCGGCAAGCACTCTGCTTGCGATCGTCACGTATTTGCGGCCGGCTTCCTGAGCGGCGGCGATCGCGTCGGGCAGCGGCTTGTCGTCGCGCACCTTGGCGAGCTTGACCAGCATCGGCAGGTTGATGCCGGCCAGCACTTCGACCTTCGGACGGCTCATACAGGAGATCGCGAGATTCGACGGCGTGCCGCCGAACATGTCGGTGAGAATCGCAACGCCATCGCCGCTGTCCACGCGCTTGACGGCTTCGATGATATCGCTGCGACACAGATCGGCATCGTCTTCGGCGCCAATCGTGATCGACTCGATTTGTTTTTGTGGACCCATCACGTGCTCAAGCGCAGCCTTGAACTCGTCGGCAAGACGCCCGTGGGTCACCAGTACTAGACCAATCATCCAAAACTCCTCGCGGGCGCTTTTTGATGCACCGCACGAAAGGGCCACATGTTGACCATCCAGAGCCCCGGCGCAAGGGGGGATGTTGCCGCGTACCCCCTTAAAAAAGGTGTCCGCGCGGGTCGTCTTCAGTGGCGAGGGTACGGCTTATATGGCGAGGGAATGCAGTCCAGCAATCAGCATAAGGTCGTGAGTTCGCTTTTGAAACCTTAAACTGTCGTAAGGAAGGCCACAACCAGGGGGAGGGCGCTGTACCCCGGCGCCACCGGAATTCGCGCAATTTCCAGCCCGGAAATCAGTGTTTTCAGGGCTTCCGGCGGCGGCAGGCGCTCGGCATTGGCGGCGTCGAGGTCGACCACCAGCCCCACGGCGGCCTCGGCGACGCAGCCGATGGTCCTGATCCCGAGCCCGCGAATTTCGATCATTCCGGCCAGTTCAGGCACGCCCCGCACGATCAGCCGGCCGCTGCGGTCCGTCAGGCGAACCCGGTCATCGCCGATCAGGGTGACGGCGGGTAGCTGTCCTGCGCGGCCGGCCAGAATGAGATCGAACGCCAGCCGGGACTTCCCGGACCCCGACGGGCCGCGAATCAGGACTGCGCGATCGCCGACCAGCACCGCCGAGGCATGGATGCTTGCGTCGCCGCCGGCGGTCATATGGCGGGCAGCCGGACCGTGAAGCGCGCGCCGGCGATGCGGGCATCGCCTTCAGCGTCGATCGGGCCGGCGCGGTTCTCCGCCCAGATGCGTCCGCCGTGGGCTTCCACGATCTGCTTGGAGATCGACAGCCCGAGGCCGGAATTCTGTCCAAAGCCCTGATGTGGACGGTCGGTGTAAAAGCGCTCGAAGATTTTATCGAGTGCGCCGGGCCGGATGCCGGTGCCGTCATCGTCGATCACGATCTCGATTTCGGATTTGAGGCGGCGGCAGACGATGCGCACCTTGCTGCCCGGACGCGAGAATGATTGCGCATTGCTCAGGAGATTTGAAATCACCTGGCCGAGCCGCGAGTCGTGTCCCGGCACCGAGTAGGTGTCGTTGGGCTTGCCTTCGAAACGGGCTTCGACGGTGACATCGGTGCCGTGCTGGGTCTCGTTGGCGACCGAGACCAGCGTGTTGAGCAGGCGGCGGATGTCGACCGGCTCGACATCCTGCCGCTGCAACTCGGCGTCGAGGCGGCTGGCGTCGGAAATGTCGGAGATCAGGCGATCGAGCCTGCGCACGTCGTGTTCGATCACGGCCAGGAGCCGTGAACGGCTGTCGTCGGACCGCGCCAAAGGAAGTGTTTCGACCGCCGAGCGCATCGACGTCAGCGGGTTCTTCAGTTCATGCGCGACGTCGGCGGCGAAGCGCTCGATGCCTTCGATGCGGTTGTAGAGCGCGTCGGTCATGTCGCGCAGCGCGCGCGACAGATGGCCGATCTCGTCGCCGCGCGAGGTGAAGTCCGGAATTTCGACGCGGGTCTTGATGCGTCGGCGGACGCGCTCGGCGCTGTCGGCGAGGCGGCGCATCGGACCGGCGATGGTGCTTGCGAGCAGCAGCGACAGCAGGATCATCACTGCCGACGCGATGCCGAACACCTTGAGGATCGCGAGCCGCTCTGCGGTGACCAGCTGGTCGATGTCGTCGCCCTGGGTCGAGAGCATCAGCGCGCCGTGCACCGCGCGGAAACGCTGCACCGGCACTGCCACCGCCACGATGACTTCGCCGCGGTCGTTGATCCGCACCATGCTGCCCTTGCGGCCGTCGAGCGCCTGCTGGACTTCCTGATAGCCGTTGCCGTTTTCCGGTCCCAACTCGCGATACAGCGGCAGGTCGCCGCGGTTGAGCCAGGTGCGGATCGCGATCATGGTCTTTTCGGCGAAGCCGGGCTTTTCAGCATTGGGCGGCGCCAGTTCGAAGCGCATCACATCGCCGCGGCCGTAAAGATTGCGGCTGTCGAGCACCAGCACGCCGTCGCGATCGTAGATGCGCGCGCGGGTCTTGGTCGGCGAAATCAGCCGCCGCAGCACCGGCGCGACGCGCTCGGGGTTGATCGGGAAATCGATGTTGCTGAGGGTCTCGTCGGTCGGGCCGTAGGTTTCGCCGGGCTTGAGATCGAGCAGCCGCTCCGGATCGACGGTGATGGCGTTGGTTTCGACCGTAGCCGAGGCTGCGATCGCGCCCGAGATGATTTCGGCCTGCACCAAGAGGCTCTGCGCGCGCGCGTCGATCAGGCCGGCGCGGAATTGCGACAGATAGAGGATGCCGGCCAGCATCGCGCACAGGCCGATCAGGTTGAGGACCACGATGCGGCGGGTGAGGCTCGAAAAGGTCAGCGCGGCGAGATAGCGTCCGGCGCGTTTGATCAGGTCGACAGGTTTGCGCCAGCCACGGCTCGTCGTCCCGGCGGCCGATTCGGAAGGAGCGTCGATGACCGGAGCAAACGGCGGAGCACCGGCTTCGGCATCGTCGTCGCGATCATGCTGCGTTCGATCAAGCAATGGCTGAACCGTGTTTTGCTTCGGACAGGCGCCTTTATAGCACTATCTGCGGAACAAGATGATGTGCTGGAAAACGGCCGCCAGCATTGTGTTTTACTCAGCGCTGTTCCACCCCGATGTCATCACCGGGCTTGTCCCGGTGATCCCGATTGATGGAGCACCGTACCTCAATAATCGAGATGGCCGGGACGTAGGCGTTCTTTAGAACGCCGTTCTTCGAACGGCTATGCCCGGCCATGACAGTCTTGAAGCGATCAGGTTTCCTTGAAGCGATAACCGACGCCATACAGGGTTTCGATCATCTCGAAGTCATCGTCGGCGGCCTTGAACTTCTTGCGCAGGCGCTTGATGTGGCTGTCGATGGTGCGGTCGTCGACATAGACCTGATCGTCGTAAGCCGCGTCCATCAGCGCGTTGCGGCTTTTCACCACACCGGGGCGGGTGGCCAGCGCCTGAAGGATCAGGAATTCGGTGACAGTGAGCGTCACCGGCTCGTTCTTCCAGGTGCAGGTGTGACGTTCCGGGTCCATGCGCAGCAGCCCGCGCTCCAGCGCCTTGGCGTCCATTTCCTTCTGGGTGGCGGCAGGGTCCTTCGGCACCGCGCGGCGGAGCACCGCTTTGACGCGCTCCACCAGCAGGCGCTGGGAGAACGGTTTGCGGATGAAATCGTCGGCGCCCATCTTGAGGCCGAACAACTCGTCGATTTCCTCGTCCTTGGAGGTGAGGAAGATCACCGGCAGGTCGGACTTCTGACGCAGCCGGCGCAGCGTTTCCATGCCGTCCATGCGCGGCATCTTGATGTCGAGGATGGCAAGGTCAGGCGGGCTGGTCTTGAAGCCGTCGAGAGCCGATGCGCCATCCGTATAGGTCATGATCCGGTAGCCTTCGGCTTCCAGTGCGATCGAGACCGACGTCAGAATGTTGCGGTCGTCATCGACCAGGGCGATTGTGGGCATGAGCCTGCTTTCCAAATCGATAGTTTCGGGCGGGGCGACTGTTTACTGACCGGACAAACCGGATGCCGTGGAATAAGGCGTTCGCTTGAGTGCCAACGAGCAATGCAAGCTGGGCTGAAATGTGACCAAGTTCCCAGCGCGCGCGAATTGCGAACCGTAGGCCCCTATATAGACTTGGAACTCGCCGAAATAACCCCTTATCGCCGGAAAAAAGCCTCGTTAACCAATGAATTCAGGCCATCCATGGACCCCTCCGTACACGTCAAACCGGCCCGCCTGACCCGCTCGCTGCTGGGCCGCAGTCGTCAGGGCGCGCTGGCGACGCTGATGCCCGAGAGCAGCGATCCGTATTGCTCGCTGGTCAATGTCGCATCATTGCCGGACGGCTCCCCGATCCTGCTGATCTCGCGGCTTGCGATCCACACCAGAAATATTCTGAACGATCCACGTGTCTCGCTGATGCTGGACGAACGCGCACCGGGCGATCCGCTGGAAGGCGCGCGCATCATGCTCGCGGGGACCGCAGAGGAAACGCAGGGCGATGACAAGGAGCTCGCAGGACGGCGTTATCTCGCCGCGCATCCCTCGGCTGAGGATTTCGTCGGCTTCAAGGATTTTTCGTTCTTCCGGATCGTGCCGAAAGGCGTGCACCTCGTCGCGGGCTTTGGTCGTATCGTTGATCTTGAGCCGCGTGATTTTCTCACCGATCTTGCCGGTGCGGAGGCGCTGGTGGAGGCGGAGCCGGACATCGTCGCGCACATGAATGCCGATCACGCCGACACGATGAATCTCTATGCAACGAAGCTGCTCAATGCCGACACTGGCACATGGCGATGCACCGGCTGCGATCCCGAGGGCCTCGATATGCAGGACGGTGCGCGAACGCTCCGGCTCGATTTCCCGCAACGGATCACGACGCCCGGCGCGCTGCGGCAAGCTTTGAAGGCGTTGGCCGAACAGGCGCGGGCAGGCGCGTAACAAGCAGCCTGCCCGCGCGGTCCGGCGCAGTTATTTACGGATGTACGGCGATGGCGGAAATCTCCACCTTCGCATCCAGCGGCAGCCGCGCGACCTCGACCGTGGCGCGGGCCGGAGGCGCGTTCTTGAAATACGTGCCATAGACCCCGTTCATTTTTCCGAACTCGTTCAGGTCTTTCAGAAACACGCTGGTCGAGACCACGTGATCCATCGTCAGGCCGTCGGCCGCGAGCACGGCTTTCAGATTGTCGAGCGCCATTTTGGTCTGTTCTTCGATGGTGCCGTTGACGAACTGCTTGGTCTTCGGATCGATCGAAACCTGCCCGGCCAGATACACGGTCTTCCCGGTGCGGATGGCCTGCGAGTACGGCCCGATCGCCGGCGGGGCATCCGGCGTTGAAATCACTTTCTTCTCCTGAGCGTGGGCCAGCCCCGCCATGGCCAACATCATCACGCTCGACACAACGCTCAAACTTCTGCGCATCAGACGCTCCCCGTGCTGCTTTTTCTGCGCGCGGACACGCGCAGTTGCGGCGCGATTACATCGGCGCGCAGGGGCGGGAACAAGGTCACCCGCCAGCGGCATCGCGCCGCGCCAGCCCGCGCCTGCCGCACTGCGGCAAGCCTTAAAGGTGCTGGTCTCATGGCTCCCATGCCCTCCCAAGCCCGTGAAATTCAATCCGTTTTCGCCAGTCCCGGCGATCTTTACCGCATTATGACGGATCGACTTGGCAAGCCGCGCGTTGGCCACTAATAAGTCGCCGGATTGAGGCCCGGGAGCTATGATCCCCGGCATCCGCGACAGGGGCGTTTGGCGACAGCCGCGCGAAACGATACGCGGTCTTTTTGGGAGATTCTGACAGTGCAAGAGACGGGTGTGCGCAACGGTGCCTTCGGCGCCGATAAATTCGGTTTCAAAAATCTCAAACAGGTGAACTGGAATCTCGGCACTGCGCCGCTCTACGAGCACTCGCTGCGCAACAATGAAGCCGAGCTGTCAGCCGGCGGTGCGCTTGTTGCGGAGACCGGCGTGTTCACCGGCCGCTCGCCGAAAGACAAGTTCACGGTGCGCGATGCGCTGACCGACAAGACCATGTGGTGGGGCGGCAACCAGTCCATCACCTCCGAACAGTTCGAAGCCCTGTATCAGGATTTCCTCAAGCACTGCGAAGGCAAGAGCCTCTTCGCGCAGGATCTCTACGGCGGCGCCGATCCGAAATTCCAGATCAAGACGCGCGTGTTCACCGAAATGGCGTGGCACTCGCTGTTCATCCGCACGCTGCTGCGCCGTCCCGAGATGGCCGAGCTTGCGAGCTTCGCGCCTGAACTGACCATCGTCGATCTGCCGAGCTTCCGCGCCGATCCGAAGCGTCACGGCTGCAAGTCCGAGAACGTCGTCGCGATCGACTTCACCCGCAAGATCGTCCTCATCGCAGGCAGCCAGTATGCCGGCGAAATGAAGAAGTCGGTGTTCACGACGCTGAACTACTTCCTGCCCGCGCAGGGCGTGATGCCGATGCATTGCTCGGCCAACGTCGGCCCGAACGGCGACAGCGCGATTTTCTTCGGCCTCTCCGGCACCGGCAAGACCACGCTTTCGGCCGATCCGAACCGCACGCTGATCGGCGACGACGAGACCGGCTGGGGTCCGGACGGCATCTTCAATTTCGAAGGCGGCTGCTACGCCAAGACCATCAAGCTGTCGCGCGAAGCAGAACCTGCGATCTATGACGCCAGCATCTGCTTCGGCGCGGTGCTCGAGAACGTCGTGCTCGATCCTGTTACGCGCGAGCCTGACTTCGACGACGGCTCCAAGACCGAGAACACCCGTTCGGCCTATCCGCTGGAGGCGATCCCGAACGCGTCGCGCACCGGACGCGCCGGTCATCCGAAGAATCTGGTGATGCTTGCCGCCGACGCATTCGGCGTGATGCCGCCGATCGCCAAGCTGACCCCGGCGCAGGCGATGTATCACTTCCTCTCGGGCTACACCGCGAAGGTCGCGGGCACCGAGCGCGGCCTCGGCAACGAGCCCGTTCCTGAATTCTCGGCGTGCTTCGGCTCGCCGTTCCTGCCGCGCGATCCGGCCGAATACGGCCAGCTGCTGAAGGAGCTGATCGCCAAGCACAACGTCGATTGCTGGGTGGTCAACACCGGCTGGACCGGCGGCAAGTACGGCACCGGCAGCCGCATGCCGATCAAGGTGACCCGCGCGCTGCTGACCGCGGCGCTGAACGGCTCGCTGCGCAACGCCCAGTTCCGCACCGACAAGTATTTCGGCTTCGCGGTGCCGACGGCTCTCGAAGGCGTGCCGAGCGACATCCTCGATCCGGTCAACACCTGGAAGGACAAGGCCGAGTTCGACAAGACTGCGCGTGCGCTGGTCGGCATGTTCCAGAAAAACTTCGAACAGTTCGAGAAGCAGGTCGACGCGGAAGTCCGCGCCGCCGCGCCCGAGGTCAAACTCGCCGCGGAGTGAGTTCCTTCACTCGGGTTTTGAACGTATAAGAGGGCGGCCTGCGGGCCGCCCTTTTTGCTGGCCAGTTACATGGAGTTCACGGAATGAAAATCAGCGCGCGCAATCAGCTCAAGGGCAAGATCGTCGCCATCGACCACGGCGTCACCACCAGCCATGTGAAGATCGACATCGGCGGCGGCAGCATCATTACCTCGGCCATCACCAAGACCTCGGTTGAGGAATTGAAGCTCGAAGTCGGCAAGCAGGTCTACGCCATCGTCAAGGCCAGCGACGTGATGGTGGGCATCGACTGAGAGCGGCTAGAGGATTGTCATGATCCGCATCGACCGGCGATCGTTCGTCGTAGGCGCTGGCATGATGATGCTGGCGCGGCCGGCGTACGGCGCGCGCACGATCACCGACAGCGCCGGGCGGACCGTCGAACTGCCCGACCGCATCAATCATGTGTTCGCGGCAGGCGGACCGGCGTCGGTGGTGGTCTATGCGATGCGGCCCGAAACCATGGTGGGCTGGCCGCGCGCGCTCCGCACTGAGGAGCGCCCGTTCATTGCACCTAGCCAGCGCGATCTGCCGGAAGTCGGCCTGCTGACCGGGCGCGGCGACACTGCCAATGTCGAGACCGTGCTGAAGATGAAGCCGGACCTGATCGTCGACTACGGTTCGGTGCGGCAGACGTTTGCGACGCTGGCCGACAGTGTGCAGCAGCGCACCGGAATTCCCTATGTGCTGATCGACGGGCGCTTCGAGGCGACGGCGGCATCGTTCCGGCTGCTCGGCAATATCTTCGGCGTGCCCGAGCGCGGCGAGGCGTTTGCGAAATACTCGGACGATCTGTTCAAGAGCCTCGATACGACGCTCAAAGGCATTCCGGAGGATCAGCGTCCGCGGGTTTATCTGGCGCGCGGTCCGGACGGACTTGAGACCGGGCTGCGAGGCTCGATCAACACCGAGATCATCGAGCGGGCAGGTGGGCGCAATGTCGCCGACGCGCAGGATCAGCGCCGCGGCATCGCCAATGTGTCGCCCGAACAGATTCTCGCCTGGAATCCCGACATCATCATCACATGGGATCGCAATTTCCACGACAAGCTCGCCAAAGGCAGCGATCCGTTGTGGCAAGGCATCAAGGCGGTCAAGGATGGCCGCGTCTATCTTGCACCGACTGCGCCGTTCGGCTGGATCGATCGGCCGCCGTCGATCAACCGGCTGATCGGGTTGCGCTGGCTGGCCAATCTGTTTCACGGCGCACGCTTTCCGTTCGACATCCGGCAGGACACGCGCGCCTTCTACAAGCTGTTCTATCATGTCGATGTCACGGATAGCGATCTCGACACCCTGATCGCATGGGCGGACGGCAAGCCGCCCTCAATCCCGGCGCGCCGATGACGGCACAGCGGGCAGCATCGCGAGTCTCCTGGATCATTCCCGGCCTCGCGTTGCTGGCGCTTGCAGTCGCCGTGATCGGACTGACCGTCGGCGCATTTCCTGTGACGCTCGATGGATTTTTTCGCGCGCTGAAAAATTTCTGGTCGGGTGATTTGCCGCAGACCGCCGAGCAGCGCGTGCTGTTCGGCATCCGTGGGCCGCGTGTGCTGGCGGGCCTGATCGTCGGTGCCTCGCTCGCGGGCGCCGGTGTGGTCTATCAGGGACTGTTTCGCAATCCGCTGGTGTCGCCCGATGTGCTCGGCGTCTCGGCGGGCGCAGGCCTCGGCGCGGTGATCGGCATTTTTCTGTCGCTGCCGGTGTTCGCGATTCAGATGCTCGCGTTCGGCGGCGGCCTTGCGACGGTGGGGCTCGTCTATCTGGTCGCGGTGGCCGTGCGCGGCCGCGATCCGACGCTCGTGCTTGTGCTCGGCGGTGTGGTGGTCGGCGCGCTGGCGGGTGCGGCGATTTCATTGCTGAAGATTCTGGCAGACCCTTACGACCAGCTTCCGGCGATCACCTTCTGGCTGCTCGGCAGCCTTGCCAGCGTGCGCGGCGGCGACCTCTGGAATGTCATGCCGGCGGTGCTGATCGGCCTGGTGCCGCTGGTGCTGCTGCGCTGGCAGATCAACGTGCTCTCGCTCGGCGATGAGGAGGCCAAATCGCTCGGCGTTGAATCCGGGCGGCTGCGCGTGATCGTGATCGCCGCGGCGACGCTGATCACCGCGAGCGTGGTGGCGATCTCCGGCGTGATCGGTTGGGTCGGTCTCGTGATCCCGCACATCGCGCGCATGCTGGTCGGCCCGAACTTCGAGCGGTTGCTTCCGGCGGCGATGCTGATGGGGGCGAGTTACCTCGTGCTGGTCGATACGCTGGCGCGCTCGCTGGGACGCATCGAAGTGCCACTTGGAATCCTGACCGCGGTGGTCGGCGCACCGTTCTTTCTTTGGCTGCTATGGCGCGGCCGGCACGGGTGGTCGTGATGCGCCTCATCGCCCACGATCTTTCATTCGGTTATCCCGAACGGCCTGTCGGAAAGAATTTGAATCTGGCCGTCGAGACCGGCGAAGTTCTGTGTCTGCTCGGGCCAAACGGCTGCGGCAAGACCACGCTGTTCAAGACGCTGCTCGGCCTGCTGCGGGCGCAGGGCGGCCGCGTCATGCTCGGCGATGATGCGCTGGCCGATTTGCCGCGTGCGGAGATTGCGCGCCGCATCGCCTATGTGCCGCAGGCGCAGGACACTGCGTTTCCCTACACGGCGTCCGATCTGGTGCTGATGGGCCGGGTCGCGCATCGCGGCGTGTTCGCGGCCCCAACCAAGGAAGACCGGAAAATCGCGCAGGACTCGCTGGCCGAGCTTGGCATCGCCGAACTGGCGTCGCGCGAGGTGACGACATTGTCCGGCGGGCAGCGCCAGCTTGTGATCGTGGCGCGGGCGATGGCGCAGGCGGCACCGCTGATCGTGATGGACGAGCCGACGGCGAGTCTCGATTTCGGCAATCAGGTCGCGGTGCTGGCGGAAATCCGCAAACTCACGGCGCGCGGCACCGGCGTCATTCTCTCGACCCACGATCCCGATCAGGCCTTTGCGGTGGCGAGCCGCGTTGCGCTGATGCAGGACGGCGTGATCGTCGCGCAGGGAACGCCGTCCGAGGTGCTTACCGCCGCGCGGCTCAAGGCGGTGTACGGCGTCGATGTCACGGTCGAGCGGCTGTCCGGCGGGCAGACGGTCTGCGCGCCGGTCTATCCGCTCTGACCGGAGGCAGCGTGTCTGAATAAGAAAGGGCGGCTGTTGAGCCGCCCTTTCTCATTTATGGGACGTGGCGAGACGTCTGAACTCAGCGCGCCGTGGCTGTCGTGGTGCCCGCGGTCTTTCCGGTGGCGACATTCAGGATCGACCCGTTCTGAAGATCGATCCTGTAGACTTCGCGCAGCACGTTTCCGGCAAAGCCAAGTTCAACGATCGAAATGGTCTTGAACGAGACCGGGATGCCGTCGGGCAGGATCTGGTTGAACTCGGTGGCAGCCTGATCCATGTCCTTCTGCAATTCCGGCGAGAACTTCACGTTGCTGTAGACAAGGGTGTTGTGCGGATTGTGCGAGCGCAATTCCTTGCCGTCCTTCACGACGTTGACACCGCTGACACCGACCGTTTTAACCAGTTCCTTCGCCGCATCGCTCATGGCGGCGTAAACCGGACCCGTGCAGCGCGGCAGCGGGCCGTCGCGCAGCGGCGCGAGTGCGGCGGTGGCGGTGGTGTTGAACGCCATCATGGTTTCGAAATCCGCACCTTCCTTGACGATGCCGAGATCGAGCCACCACGGCTGACCCGCGCCCTTGGCGGCTTCGGTGGTGTAGAACTTCTTCAGGGTAACGTTGAGAACGCCCGGCAGCTTCGGCAGCGCCTTCAGCATCTTGTCGGGTGTGGTGGCGTCGGCATTATGGATGTGCACGACGGTGACGTGCGGGATGTTGTGCCGTGCGGCCTCGTCCTCGAGCTTCGCATTGAGCAGCTTTTCGCGCAGCATGCCCTTGGTGGCCAGGTCGAGCGTGTCGTTGACCTCTTTCGGCAGGGTGTAGACCAGACCGAAGGTCCGGACATGCTGACGGAAGCCGGGCGCGGACAGCGAACTGTTGTCGATCTCGGCGTTCGCAGAGAACGAAAACACAGATGCTGCGGCGGCGACGGCAACGGTCGCGAGACGGTGGGACAATTTCTGAATCATGGAAAACTCCGGGTTGGCTGTTGAGCGTACTCGTCAGAACCGGAAATGGCGGTGGGAGCCGCGTCACATGTGCCGGATCGAGAGCAGGTCGCCGGACCATGGACTGCAAATATGACAGTGAGATTGGGGCGGCGGCGCGGCGCGCTGCGGCAATTCGCCCCTTCTCCGGCAAGAATCGCGGGCGGGCTTTTCACGCCTTGAAGTAGACCGTCTGCGACGTGGTCGCGAGCAGGCGTCCGCTCGGGCTCCATAACTCGCCAGTCTGGTCGCTGAAGCTTTTGTGAAAACGCCGCGCGTCCGCGGCGCCGAGTACCATGGTGGTGTTTTCGGCCGCGAGGTCCGCTGCATCGGCGTGAAACATGGTTGTCATCGTCACCGTACCGATCGGGACGATCTCGCCGCGGACATGAAAGATCCGTGCGAAGAACGTGTCGCACATCGACAGCAGCGACAGGGCATCGATACGCCGGGGTGGCGCGTCGCTGAGCCACATTCTGGAATAGGCGCTGCCGAGGGTGTCGCGGGGCCCGTTGCCGTAGCTCGGCGCGCCTTCCACGAAACGAAACTGATACTGCCGCACCCACGGCGTGATGCCGCTGTCCGGCAACGGCTTGATCGTCTCGAACGGCGGTGCGGGTGGCATCTGGGTAGGCTGATGCGACCATGACGGACGCCGGACCGCGACCACGGCGGTCATGAATGCCGCGACGCCGCCGTGCTGCGACAGCTCGACCATCCAGTGCTGGGTCGAGCGGGTGGCCTTCATCAGGCGGACAGTGAGATCGAATGTGCCGCGCGCCACCGGCGCGCACAGGTTCACGGTCACCGTCAGCGGATCGCCGGCGCATTCCGGCTGCGCCATGATCGCGCGCAGCATGGTCGCGGCGGTGACACCGCCGAACGGACCGACGAACGCGAAATACTCCTCGCTGGCGGTGCCGCGCCAGTGGCCATCCACGTTGGCGACCTGCGTGGCGCGGTCGAACGGATGGGCAGTGGCGTCCAGGATTTTGTCGGTATCTTTCTCAGGCGTCTTCTCAAGCATCGTTCGCTCCCGGCTTTGCTGTCGGAAGTGTTCGCGGGATCGGAGCGTAATTCAATGACGTGGGAGGTAATGGCGGGCGCGGGAGTGGCTCCAGTCCCAAGGCGTGCTAGTCTGACTATAAATCGGGAGGCTCAGATGGCGGATATCGACGGCATCAAGATCGCCAGTCTCACGCATAACTTCGTGACGAAGAAGTCGTATGTCGGATTGGTCTGGGAAAGCGACGCCAGCAAGTCACTGGGGCTGGAGGTGCCGTTTTGCTGCAGCCCGGAGCAGCTTCCGGCCGAGGCCGAGAAAGCCGTGCGCAAGCTCTCTCACGAACTCGCTTCAATCCCCATCATGGTTGTGCCTTAAGGTTCGCGCGAGATCGCTGGTCAGCGAATGGACGCCGCGAGTTGCTGCGCAACCTTGCGATGCCCTTCCGGTGTCAGGTGGATGCCGTCGGCAAGCCGCAGACCGCTTTGAAGGGCTGACCACACATAGCTGTCAGCTTCAATGATGCGGATGCCGCGGGCGTGCAGCCGCTTTCGGATTTCAGACCGGTTGGCCGCGGCTTCCGCTTCGCTGATGCCCTTCCGGCGATCGTTGCCGCCAATCTGAAGAATGACGATCTTCGTTCCGTCCGGCGCCACGCTCGATAGTCGCGCCAGCATGCCGCCCGTCGTATCGCCGCTGACGCCTGCATTGCTCACCGACATCGGCCGGCCTTTTGCACGCAGAAGTTCTTGCAGGACGGTAGGATAGGCTGCCGATGCACCGACGCCATATCCGGCGGTGTTGCTGGCGCCGAGCGCGACGATCTGGGCGCTGGACTGCGTGGTGGCGGCAAACGTCGCGAAGCAGATGAGGAGCAGATATTTGAACATGTGCAGATGTCCCCGTGTTCTGTGTCAGGCAAGTGAACCCGGTTCACGTCCTGCATCACACTTTTTGAAACTCCATCCTGTAAATTATCTCTTCGACTGTCATAGGCCAGCATGGAATCGAACAGCGCGATTTTCTCGTCGTTGGTGGGCATTGTGCCCTTGAACTTGGGGGCGATGACGATTGGCGACCAGGGCCATCATGCGCCAAGTGATTTTTGTCATCCGAGGAATTTCACAATCAAAGACGTGAGAGCTGTGATGAGTGCCGCCAGTGCGGTTATCATCGTCGCCCAGTGGTTAAGTAGATTTGATGGTTGTTTCTGTTGTCGGCCCATGCAGATCTCCTTTGAACCCCAAGACGCATAGCGCCGGATGGTTGGCGTTAAGTACGCGTTCAGGTGATTTCGGAGATTACGGTCGAACTACCGTCGTCAACCGTGAGACAAAGGAAAAAGGAACAAATTAAGAACACTTTAGCAAGTCATTGATATATCATTGTGATTCGGCCCCCTTCGGCCACCACATCTAGGGTCTGTCATTGGTCTTGAGGACTACATGTCCAATATCGCTTTCGACAACACGGCGCTGACGCGCATCGCGGACTTCGCCCGGACGCTTTCCCGTCTCCATGCCGCCGCCCGCACGCGGCTGGTGGACGACGACCATATCGACCGCGAGTTCAACGCGGTCTGCATGTCGGTGTGGGGCTACACCACCGACGATTTCAGCGACGATCTCTTCACGCTGAAGGATCATGAATTCCTCGACACGCTGGACGAGGCGCGGGCGCGAATCTTCGCCGCCGAACACGGCTACGACCTGGTCGACGACACCGGCATCCTTGCCGACTGGTGGGGCTATTGCTGGATGATCCTGGCCGAACACCGCGGCCTGCTGACGCCGGAGATCAAGGCGCGGGCGCGCATGGAAATGGAAGAGAAATATCTCGCCGCGCCCAACGTGATCGGCGTCATTGTCGGGCGGTGAGTTAAGTTTGGAGTTCAGGCTGGTGCCGTCATCCTGAGGCGCGAGCGCTTGCGAGCCTCGAAGGATGACGGTGAGGTTCGCGTTCAATCGCGCATCCTTCGAGGCTCGCCGCAAACGCGGCTCGCACCTCAGGATGACGCGCTATTGTGCAAAATGGATCCCCGCTTTCGCGGGGACGACGTTGAGAGCGATGCTGACTCAGCTTACATCCGCGCGCGGGGCTTCGGCGCGATCTTCGGCAGGATGGCGTCGGGCGCCATCGGCTGGGCGTATTTCGGCTCGGGCACCGATCCGGTGACGTCCTGCGACGAGTAGGTATCTTCGGGGATTTCAGCCGCCACAGGCGCGACCTTCATCTCGCCGAGCCGGGCGCGCAACTCCGACGTCAGGCCCGGATAGTTGTTGACCGGCGTGAACTGTGCGATCTGGCCGTTGGCGGAATTCGTTCCGGAGTAAGCAACAAGCCCGCTCGAGGTGGCGACGATGTCGCCGGGACGCAGTGTCGTGTCGAGCGACAGATCAACCGGCGCCAGACCCGCCGGGTCGCGGCCGTTGCAGGTGCAGTCCGCCTTCAGCGCCTTGCGATAGGCGAAGGCGTTCGGCGTGTCGACATAGCGCTCGCCCATATTGCCGACGGCGTAGTCGATGCTGTTGCCGGAATAGACCTTGGTTGCGCTCGCGGGACAGAACGCCTGGCACATCTGTGCCGGCGTGCCGTTGCCGCGCATGGTCAGCGGAAAATAGCGGCCGTCGCAGGCCCGCACGCAAAAGGTGGTGAAGCGACCGCCCGTGGCCGCGGCCGGTGCGGGCGCGGGATTCGGATTGGACAGGCCGAACGGATCGGCGAAGGCATTGCTTGGCTGCTGCTGCTGAGGCTCCTGCCGCTGCGGCTTGTCGCCGCCGAACAGGAAATCGAAAATGCCTGCGGAGGCCGCATGGGGCGCAAGCGCCACGGGCATCGCCAGGATGACAGCAAGGACAAGCGTCATGCGGCGCCGCACGCGCGAAATACGCAACTCTGTACGCAACACTGACTGCCCCACTCACGCAACGCTGACGCCCGCGGCAACTTCATGCCGCAGCGTCAACGACCTTAATGCGTGATGGTAAACGCGGAGTTAGGGAGCGGCTTTGCGCCAAGGAATTGTGCAGGAAGAGCGGAGCGTCATCCAGAGGTGTGAACGCGAAGCGTGAGCCTCGAAGGGGGGCGCTCCGGGCGGTGGATCGTGCGATCGCCGTCTTCCTTCGAGGCTCGCAAGAGCTCGCACCTCAGGATGACGGCGAAAGTTTACCGCGAATCTGCTCACGGCCTGAAGAACAGGAATGTCGCCAGCACGAATGTGGGAATCAGCACCAGCCCCGACCACACCATGAAGCCGAAGAAGCTCGGCATGTTCACGCCGGCCTGCCGCGCGATGGCATAGACCATGAAGTTCGGCGCGTTGCCGATATAGGTGTTGGCGCCCATGAACACCGCGCCCGACGAGATCGCCGCCAGCGTCGCTGCCTTCGCCCCCATCAGCACCTGCGCATCGCCGCCCGCGAGTTGGAAGAACACGAGGTAAGTCGGTGCGTTGTCGAGGAACGACGACAGGATGCCGGTCAGCCAGAAGTAGGCGGCGGCGTTGTTGCTGCCGTCGGCATGGGTGACAAGGCCGAGCAGGGCGGCGAACGGTCCCTGTGCGCCTGCCTGCAACATCGCCATCACCGGCACGATGCAGATGAAGATGCCTGCGAACAGAATCGCCACTTCCTGGATCGGCCCCCACGAAAACCCGTTGGCGGCGCGATCCGATTTCTGTGTCCACGCGAGCGATGCGAACACCACCACGACGAGGATCGCATCGCGCAGCAGGTCCTGAATTCGCAATTCAACACCGGCGACGAAGAACGAAATGCCGGGCTTCCATTGCGCGCTCATCAGAATGGCGGCGATGATGACCGCGATCAGCACGAGATTGATCGTGCCGTGAAGTTTCAGCGGCGAATCGGGCGTCGGGTCCTTCTTGTGTGTGAACCGGCCCTCGCGGTGGTGCAGGTAAAGATCGATCGCAATGAAGATGGCGAGCACGACACCGCCCACAAACAGCGTCTCCTGCCACAAATGCTTCGTGGTCCAGAAGAAATCGACGCCCTTGAGGAAGCCGATGAACAGCGGCGGGTCGCCAAGCGGCGACAGCGCGCCGCCGATGTTGGCGACGAGAAAAATGAAAAACACCACGACATGGGTATTGTATCTGCGGTCGTCATTGGCGCGGATCAGCGGACGGATCAGGATCATCGCAGCACCGGTGGTGCCAACGATGCTGGCCATCACCGCGCCGACCGCGAGCAGCACGGCGTTGGTGAAGACGCTGTCGTGCAGGTTGCCTTCGAGATAGACACCGCCGGCGGCCACGAACAGTGCAAGCAGCAGCAGGATGAACGGCATGTATTCAAGGAATGCGGTGTGCGCGAGTGTCGTCGTCACGGTTGAAACGTCGGCGGTCAGAAACAGCGGAACGACGATCAGCGCCGCCCAGAAGGTGGTGAATTTCCCGTAGTGATGTTCCCAGACGTGGGGATAGAACACCGGGCCGGTGGCGATACACAGAAGAATGCCGACAAACGGCAGCGCCCAGAGGATCGAAAGCTTGGCGCCGTTCAGTCCCTCGGCGGCAAAGGCCGGCGCGGGCACAATGATGATGAGCAACGCAATCGTGAAGGCCGCAATGGCAGCGGCGATGCGCGATCTGCTCTCTCCCCCGATAGCCCGTCGAAGACGGGCGTGAACGCCCTTTTGGCGGGGGAGAGTTGGAGGGGGGGGTAACTTCAAGTTCGATGAGCGCTGCTCACCCCCCTCCCTGACCCTCCCCCGCAAGGGGGGAGGGAACAGAGAAGGTGAGGTACGCGAAGAGAGATTCAACATCAGCCTTTCAGAAACTCGCCCGCCTTGTAGAGCGCGCGGAACGGAATGCCGGCCTCGGCGAATGCTTCGGTCGCGCCTTCGTCGCGGTCGACCATGGTGAACACCAGCACGACCTCGCCGCCGGAATCCTTCACCGCATCCACCGCCTTGATCGCCGAGCCGCCGGTGGTGGTGACGTCCTCGACGATAACGATGCGCTTGCCTGCAAGGCTCTCGCCCTTGGCGAGACCTTCGACCGCGAGCCGTGCACCATGCTCTTTCGGTTTCTTGCGCACGAAGAACGCCGCGATCGGATGTCCCTTCAGCCACGACAGTTGCGCGATCGCACCCGCGATCGGCACCGCGCCCATCTCCAGTCCGCCGATGTAATCGACCTGATCGTCCTTGAGCGCATCCAGCGACAGCTCGGCGAGCAGCGCCGCACCCTCGGGATCGAGCATGGTCGGCTTCAGGTTGAAGTAGAAATCGCTCTTGCGGCCCGAGGCCAGCGTGATTTCGCCGCGTCCGAACGAGCGCTTGCGGATGATGTCGGCGAGGCGGGCGCGGGACGCTGATTTGGACAAGGCGATCTCTTCAAGCTATGGGATTTGCGGGAATTTACGGCATGATCCCGAAAAGTGGAAACCGGTTTTCGGAAAAGATCATGCCTAAACCGAAGCTGCCGTGGACATTCCACAGCGGATCGCTCACCGTCAACAGCGCAAGATCAATAAAGGCAGCGAATGACCATCGACTTCTTCGCCTGGAACACTCCGAACGGCCGCAAGATCAGCATCGCACTCGAGGAAATGGGCCTGCCCTACAGGGTGCACCCCATCAACATTTCCAAGGACGAGCAGTTCGCGCCGGATTTTCTCAAGATCAGCCCCAACAACAAGATTCCCGCCATCATCGATCCGGATGGCCCGCACGGCAAGCCGGTCAGCATCTTCGAGTCCGGGGCGATCCTGCTCTATCTCGGCGAGAAGACCGGACAGTTCCTGCCGAAGGATCTCGGCGAACGCATCCCGGTGCTGGAATGGCTGATGTGGCAGATGGGCGGGTTCGGGCCGATGCCGGGGCAGGTGCATCATTTCATCGCGCTCGAGAATGAGCAGGACCGCCGCTACGGCCTCGATCGGTTTTCAAAGGAAACGCGTCGGCTCTATGGCGTGCTGGATCGCCGTCTCGAGGGGCGCGAATTTGTCGCGGACAAGATCTCCGTCGCCGACTTCGCCATTCTCGGTTGGGCCTGGCGCCACGAGCGGCACAAGGTCTCGCTCGACGACTTTCCGCACGTGAAGCGATGGTATGCGACCATCATGGCGCGGCCGGGCGTGCAGCGCGGGTTTGAGGCGAAGCTGGGTTAGCTTTGAGTGATCGCTAATCGGCCACGAGCGGCAGGCCCAAATTTATCGTCGTCCCCGCGAAAGCGGGGACCCTAACCACCGAAGGTGGTGAGGATCGTTGAAGGGGCCGTTAGTTTAGGGATTATGGGTCCCCGCTTTCGCGGGGACGACATTGCAAATGGAGCAAGGACGGCGGCTTTAGTGCGCCTCGTCCCAGTTGTTGGCGGCGCGGGCATCGACCTGCAATGGCACTGACAGCGACACTGCCGGGAACGGCGCGTCCTGCATCACATGCTGGATCACCGGAAGTGTCTTCGCGACTTCGTCCTCAGGCACTTCGAAGATCAGTTCGTCGTGGACCTGCAGCAGCATCTGCGCCGACAGCTTCTTCTCGGCGAGCGCGTCTTCCATCCGGATCATGGCGCGGCGAATGATGTCGGCGGCGGAGCCTTGCAGCCGCGCGTTGATGGCGGCGCGCTCATTGAAGGAGCGGACCGACGGGTTGCTCGCCTTGATGTCCGGATAGTGGCATTTGCGGCCGAAGATGGTTTCGACGTAGCCATGCTCGCGGCAGAAGTCGCGCGTGGCGTCCATGTAGGCGCGGATGCCGGGGAAGCGCTCGAAGTACCTTTTGATATACGCGCCGGCTTCCTCGCGCGGAATGCCGAGCTGGTTGGCGAGGCCGAAGGCCGAGATGCCGTAGATGATGCCGAAGTTGATTGCCTTGGCGCGGCGGCGGACTTCGGCCGGCATATCCTTGATCGGCACGCCGAACATTTCCGATGCGGTCATGGCGTGAATGTCCAGCTTGTCCTGGAACGCCTGCTTCAGCGACGGAATGTCCGCGATCTCCGCCAGCAGCCGCAGTTCGATCTGCGAGTAATCCGCCGAGACCAGCTTGTGGCCCTTGGTGGCGATGAAGGCCTTGCGGATCTTGCGGCCGTCCTCGGTGCGCACCGGAATGTTCTGCAGGTTCGGCTCGTTCGATGACAGCCGCCCCGTGGTGGTCGCGGCCAGTGCGTAGGTCGTGTGCACGCGATGGGTCTGCGGATTGACGTATTCCGGCAGCGAGTCGGTGTAGGTTGATTTCAGCTTGGTGACCTGCCGCCATTCCAGAACATGCTTCGGGAATTCATGGCCGGCCTCGGCAAGCTCGTCGAGAATCTGCGCGGAGGTCGACCATGCGCCGGTCTTGGTTTTCGCACCGCCCGGCAGGCCCATCTTGCCGAACATGATGTCGCCGAGCTGCTTCGGGCTGCCCGGATTGATCGGCTCGCCCGCCATCTTCTGAATATCTGCTTCGACGCGCGCGGCGGTCTGCGCGAACTCGCCGGACAGGCGCGAGAGCACCTGACGGTCGATGGAAATGCCGCGCCGCTCCATGCGCGCGAGCACGGACACCAGCGGACGCTCCAGCGTCTCATAGACGGTGTTGACGCGATACGCCATCAGCCGCGGCTTCAGCACACGCCAGAGCCGCAAGGTGACGTCGGCGCGTTCGGCGGCATACTCGGCCGCCTTGTCGACCGGCACCTGATCGAAAGCAATGCGGTTCTTGCCGCTGCCGATCAGTTCGCCGAAACCGATGGCCTTGTGGCCGAACCAGCTCTCGGCCAGCGACTCGTAATCGTGTTTGGCGCGGCCCGCGTCGAGCACATAGGAAATCAGGATGGTGTCTTCGAGCGGCGCCATGTCGATGCCGTGCTGAGCCAGCACCACGGTATCGAACTTCAGATCGTGACCGATTTTCAGAACGCCCGCGTCCGTAAGTAGCGGTTTGAGCGCGGCCAGTGCATCGGCAGCCCCGATCTGGTCCGGCGCAAGTCCGCCGGCGAACAGTCCCGAACCGTCGCCGGGCTTGGTGTGCGCAAGCGGCACGTAACAGGCCTCATTGACGCCGGTGGCGAGCGAGATGCCGATGATCTCCGCCTGCATCGGATCGGCGGTGTTGGTCTCGATCGTTACTGCGACCTGGCCGATGTCGAAGGCGCGTGCGATCCGCCGCTGCAATTCATCGATGGTCTTGATCGTCGCGTAGGCGGCGCGATTGAACCTGGCGCTGCGCGCTTCCTCGGCGCGGGCGTCCGCAAGAGCCTTCGGCGTTTGAGGCCCTGTGGGGGGTGCCGCGGCCTGCTTCGGCTGCGATCCGGTCCATTGTCCGGCGTTTGATGTCTTTTCGGCGGTCCCGCGCGCGAAAAGGTCAGGCTCGCCGCCCAGCGGCGGCGTCTTCGGTGAATCGGCAGCGACATCGGCGGGCGCGAACGAGCTTTTCATACTGGCGTCGGCGTCGACGTCAGACGGATCGATCTGCGAATATTCCGCCACGCGCCGCGTCAGCGTCGAGAATTCCATCGCTTTCAGGAACGCGATCAGTTTGCGCGAATCCGGCTCGTGCACGGCGAGATCGTCCAGCGGCACATCGAGCGGCACATGACTGTCGAGTTGAACGAGCTTCTTGGAGATGCGCGCCTTGTCGGCGTTCTCGATCAGCGCCTCGCGACGCTTCGGCTGCTTGATCTCGGGCGCGCGCTTGAGCAGCGTTTCGAGATCGCCGTATTCGTTGATGAGCTGCGCCGCGGTCTTGATGCCGATGCCGGGCACGCCGGGCACGTTATCGACCGAGTCGCCCGCGAGCGCCTGCACCTCGACCACCTTCTCGGGCGGCACGCCGAATTTCTCGATTACTTCAGGAATGCCGATGCGGCGATCTTTCATAGTGTCGTACATCGACACGTTATCGGTCACGAGCTGCATCAGGTCCTTGTCGGACGAGACGATAGTCGCCGTCGCGCCGCGCTCGCACGCTTCGCGCACATAGGTCGCGATCAGGTCGTCGGCCTCGAAGCCGGATTGTTCGAGACAAGGCAGATCGAATGCGCGCACCGCCTCACGGATCAGCGCGAACTGCGGAATGAGGTCATCCGGGGCAGGGGCGCGCTGCGCCTTGTATTCGGGATAAAGCTCGTTGCGGAAGGTGACTTCGGACTTGTCGAAGATGATGGCGAGATGGGTCGGCCGGTTGTCCGGCGGCATGTCGCGCATCAGCTTCCACAGCATGTTGCAGAAACCGAGCACGGCGTTGACCTGCAAGCCGTCGGACTTGCGGTTCAGCGGCGGCAGCGCGTGGTAGGCGCGGAAGATGTAGCCCGAGCCGTCCACCAGAAAGACGTGGTCGCCTTTGGCGGGGGTCTTTGCGGCTGGCGCGGCGGGTTTCGTGGCGGCAGGCTTTTCGGCCTTTGCGGTGGATGACTTTGCAGGCGTTGCGGGCTTTTTCGGCATGGCCGCAACTTAAGGATTTTGGCCGCGAATAACACCCCTTGGAATGGAGCGTTGCACACCAGAATTCGTCATGGCCGGGCTTGACCCGGCCATCCACGACTTCCTTCCAGTTGTTAGCCCAAGGACGTGGGTGCCCGGAACAAGTCCGGGCATGACGCCGCGAATGGGGAGGCTGATTCTATTCCGCCGCCTGCAGGGCCGGGCGCGTCTGCTTCGGCGCAATCCAGAACATGGCGGGCCGCTCGAACAGGAAGTTGAGCCCGGCGCGTTTCGCGCCCCACCACATCAGCAGCGCACCGATCACGCCCGCGATGGTGTCGATCAGCGAGACGAGCCCGATGTCGGGAATGATGCCGGTCTTGAGCAGCACCACCCGCACGATCACCATCGGCAGGAAGAAGGCGAGATAGATCACGATGGAATGTTCGCCGCAGTAGCGCAGGAAGCCGAGCCAGTTGGCGCGGGCGAGCAGCGTTCCCGTGACGATGATCGTGCAGGCGCCGGCGAATCCGAGCGCGAGCGAGATCACCGGGCGGTCGCCGAAGCCGGTAAACACCAGCACGCCATTGACCAGCGCCCAAGCCGTGAGACCGGCCAGCGCGAGGCTTGGCTTTTCGCGGGCACGATCGGCCAGCGCGAATACATAATTCGCGAGCAGGTAACCCGAATAGAAGTAGACGAAGCGCGCGGCGAACTCGTCGATCACGGTCCAGCCGGTCGCGACATGCGCCATTTCAAGCGCCGCGGCGGCAAGCCAGATCACCAGCGCGGGCACGCGCAAGGTGGCTTTGGTCACCACAAAGAAGATCGGCAGCAGGTAGATGAACCACAGCGTGCCGAACGGCTCGATGAAAGATTGCAGATACATGACGCCGACATGACCCCAGCCCTGCTCGGCGGCGAAACTCGGGGCCTTGAAGGCGAACTGGATCGTCACCCACAGAACATAGAAGTAAGCGAAATGGACCACCTTGCGGTCCAGATAAGTGCGCCAGTCGCGGCCGATGACCCGCGCCAGGAACAGCCCCGAAATCAGGAAGAAATCCGGCATCCGGAATGGTTTCGCGAACTCGACCAGCAGGTGCATGAAGCCCTGCTTGCCGGCGGCCGCCTCGACGCCCAGGGTTGAGTGCATCATCACCACCATGACGATGCAGATGCCCTTGGCATAGTCGACCCAGTCGATCCGCTCGGAGGCGGGCAGGGCGCGCGTGCCGGATGTGCCGTTGCTGCTCATGATGTCCCGTTTCGGTCCAGTGGCGCGCCATCCTGGGGCGCATGGGTTTCATTCTCCTTTATTCATACAAATGTTGTGCCCCATTCACGCGGAATTGCGCTAAAAGCCCCCGCGAAACCAACGTCGTTAACGAGTTTTGGAGCGGGTGGTATATGCGGATTGCCATGATCGGCACGGGCTATGTGGGGCTGGTTTCGGGGGCCTGCTTCGCGGATTTCGGCCACCGTGTGACCTGCGTCGACACCGACGCCGGCAAGATCGCTGCGCTCAACCGCGGCGAAATCCCGATCTTCGAGCCTGATCTGGACCGGCTGGTCGAGGCGTCCGTGAAGGCGGGGCGGCTCGATTTCACCACCGATATCGCTGGACCCGTGGGCAAGGCGGACGCGGTGTTCATCGCTGTGGGCACGCCATCCCGGCGCGGCGACGGCCACGCTGATCTGACCTATGTCCATGCCGCCGCGCGCGACATCGCCAAAGCGTTGCAGGGCTTCACGGTGGTGGTCACCAAGTCCACCGTGCCGGTCGGCACCGGCGACGAGGTCGAGCGCATCATCCGCGAAACCAATCCGCAGGCCGATATCGCCGTGGCGTCCAATCCGGAATTCCTGCGCGAGGGTGCCGCGATCCGCGACTTCAAGCACCCGGACCGAATCGTTGTCGGCACCGATGATGAACGCGCGCGAAAAGTTCTCGGCGAGGTCTATCGGCCGCTGTATCTCAATCAGGCGCCGATCATGTACACCGAGCGGCGCACGGCGGAGCTGATTAAGTACGCCGCGAACGCATTTCTCGCGACCAAGATCACCTTCATCAACGAGATGGCGGATCTGTCGGAGAAGGTCGGCGCCGATGTGCAGGAGGTTGCGCGCGGCATCGGCCTCGACAACCGCATCGGTTCGAAATTTCTCAATGCCGGTCCTGGATTCGGCGGCTCGTGTTTTCCGAAGGACACCCGCGCGCTGGTGAAGACTGCACTGGATCATGACGTGCCGCTGCGCATTGTCGAGGCGGTGCTTGCGGTGAACGACAATCGCAAGCGCGCGATGGCGCGCAAGGTTTCGAGCGCGCTCGGCGGCAACCTGCGCGGCAAGACCATCGGTCTGCTGGGCCTGACCTTCAAGCCGGACACCGACGACATGCGCGAAGCACCGTCGATCCCGCTGGTGACGGGACTGCTCGATCTCGGCGCCAAGGTGCGCGCCTACGATCCCGCCGGCATGGAGCAGGCGAAGGGCGAACTGCCGGACATCACCTATTGCGAAGATCCTTACGCGGTCGCCAAGGATGCCGACGCGCTGGTGATCGTCACCGAGTGGCGGCAGTTCCGCGCGCTCGATCTGAAGCGGCTGAAGCGCGAAATGGCCAATCCCGTGATGGTCGATCTGCGCAACATCTATCGCCGCGACGAGATGGAAGCGCTCGGCTTCACCTATGAGAGCGTCGGGCGCGGGGCGATTTAAACTCTTCACCTCTCCCCGCAAGCGGGGAGAGGGAGCAGATCGCATGATGAACTTCTCTACACCTCTTCCCATCGATGCGGTTCTGGGTGAACTGACATCGACGCTCGCGCGCAGTGCTACAGCCGTGCTGGTTGCGCCGCCGGGCGCGGGCAAGACCACGCGCGTGCCGCTGGCGCTGCTGGGCGCGGACTGGGTCGGCAAAAAGAAGATCATCGTGCTGGAGCCGCGCCGGATTGCGGCGCGCGCCGCCGCCGAGCGCATGGCGCAGACGTTGGGTGAGAAGGTCGGCGAGACCGTCGGCTATCGTGTACGCTTCGGCTCCAAGGTGTCACGCGCCACCCGGATCGAGGTGGTCACCGAGGGCATTTTCACCCGGCAGATTCTTGACGATCCCGAATTGTCCGGCGTCGCTGCCGTATTGTTCGACGAATTCCACGAACGCTCGCTCGATGCGGATCTGGGTCTTGCCCTCGCACGCGACGCGCAAACCGGACTGCGCGAGGATCTGCGCATCCTGGTGATGTCGGCAACCCTCGATGGCGCGCGGGTGGCGAAGCTGCTCGGCGATGCGCCGGTGATCGCCAGCGAAGGCCGCGCCTTTCCGGTCGACACGCGCTATCTCGGCCGCAAGCCGGATGTGCAGATCGAACGCCAGATGGCGGACGCCATCGCCACGGCGCTGCGCGCCGACGCAGGCTCGGTGCTGGCATTTCTGCCGGGTGCTGCCGAAATCCGCCGCACGCAGAATTTTCTTTCGGAACGCGTCAGCGACCCCAACACGGAGATCGTGCCGCTGTTCGGCGCGCTCGATGCGGGCGTGCAAGACCGCGCGATCTCGCCGCCGCCCAAGGGGCAGCGCAAGGTGGTGCTGGCGACCTCGATTGCAGAAACGTCGCTGACCATCGAGGGCGTGCGGATCGTGGTTGATTCCGGCATGGCGCGGGTGCCGCGCTATGAGCCCGATATTGGTCTCACGCGGCTGGAAACCATCCGCGCGTCGCGTGCCGCGGTCGACCAGCGGCGCGGGCGCGCAGGCCGCACCGAACCGGGCGTTTGCTATCGGCTGTGGGACGAGCCGCAGACGGCGTCGCTGGAGGCCTACACACGGCCGGAGATTCTCTCGGCTGACTTGTCGTCACTGGTGCTCGATCTCGCCCACTGGGGTGCGAGCGATCCTTCAGTGCTGGCATTTCTGGATTCGCCGCCGCTGCCGGCGTTGACCGAAGCGCGTGCGTTGCTGCGTGAACTGAATGCGCTCGATGATGCAGGCCGGATCACGCCCGAGGGCAACAGTCTGCGCGCGCTGGCGCTGCCGCCTCGCCTTGCGCGCATGATTGTGGATTCGCATCGGCTGGGCTCCGGCGAGGATGCTGCGCTGATCGCTGCCGTTCTCACCGAACGCGGCCTTGGCGGCGATAGCGCCGATCTCGATGCCCGGCTGGATCAGTTTCGCCGCGACCGCTCGCAGCGGGCACAGAGCGCGCGGCAACTGGCGGAGCGCTGGGCCAAGCAGGTGGCGGCGAGCGAGGTCGCATCGAATGATGCTTCGGTTCGCGATCATGCGCCTTCTTCTCCCTCCCCCCTTGCGGGGGAGGGTCGGGGAGGGGGGGCTGTATCTTCGAATGCAATCAAATTTACCCCAACCCCCAACCCCTCCCCGCAAGGGGGAGGGGAGTCGATCCGCTCGTCGCAGTTTGATTCAGAACTCTCCACCGGCCTGATGCTCGCGCTGGCTTTTCCGGATCGCGTGGCGCGCAACCGCGGCAACGGCTCGTTCGTGCTGGCCAACGGTCGCGGCGCGAGCATTGAGCAGACCTCTGCGCTGGCGAAATCGCCTTACATTGCCGTCGCCGAACTGACCGGGACAGCAGCGAACGGGCGCATCCTTCTCGCGGCGCCGATCACGCAAAGCGAGATCGAGGCGCAGTTTGCCGATCATATCCAGACTGACGACGAGATTACATTCGACCGGTCCGCGATGGCGCTGCGCGCCCGGCGCAGGAAGAAACTTCACGCCATCACGCTGTCGGAACAAACCCTGCCGGTCTCGCCCTCGGCGGAGACCGCGCGCGTGCTGGCGGACGGTCTTGTCGCCTTAGGGTTGGATCGGTTGCCATGGTCGAAGCCGCTCAAGCAATGGCGCGACCGCGTGATGTTTTTGCGCGCGGCGTCGCCCGAAGACTGGCCCGATCTTTCTGACAGCGCGCTGGCGGAGACGCGCAGCGAATGGCTTGCGCCGGCACTGTTCGACAAAACGTCGCTGCCGAATTTTTCCGCCGGTGATCTGTCCGACGCGCTGATGAACCTGCTGCCGTGGGACATGCGTGCGCGGCTCGACCGCGAAGCGCCGACGCATTTCGAGGCGCCGACCGGAACGTCGCTGCCGATCGATTATGAAGCGGAGCAGGGGCCCACCATTGCGGTCCGCTTGCAGGAGCTGTTCGGGCTCAATGTTCACCCGTCGATCGCGAAGGGCAAAATTCCGCTGGTGCTGGAGCTGCTGTCGCCCGCGCATCGTCCGGTGCAGGTGACGCGCGATCTGCCCGGCTTCTGGCGCGGGTCCTATGCCGCGGTTCGCTCCGATCTGCGCGGGCGGTATCCGCGCCATCCCTGGCCCGAAGATCCCGCGTCCGCGCCGCCGACCCGCCGGGTCAAGCCGCGCGGGACGTGAGAATTAACGCTTCCCTCACCCTTATTTCGGAAAAAGCCCTCTTTGCGGGTGCCGGACGGTCAACTTTCGGCCCGCTGTGATGTGGTTCCCGTAAGCTCCGCGCGGGACCGGGTTGGTACAGGCGTATGTGTGATGCGTAACATCATGATTCTGGCGGCCCTGCTGGTTGTGTTCGGTACGACCATGGCGAAAGTCGCGGACCAGATGACGTCGCAAAAAGCGCAGGCCCAGTCCGTCGACAAATCGAGGGCGATGAATGCCTACGCGTCGGTGCAGCCGAAAACCACGGGCAATGCCGGCCTCCGCAGCGTCACCGTTTCGCGCGACAGCCGCGGGCATTTCCAGACCGACGGCCGCGTCGATGGACGCCGTCTCGGCTTCATGGTCGATACCGGTGCATCGGTGGTTGCGCTGAACGAGAGTTCGGCGGCGCTGATCGGCATTCGTCCGCGGCCCAGTGAGTACACCGCGAATGTTTCGACCGCCAACGGTTCGATCAAGGCTGCACGCACACGCCTCGCCATGGTCGATATCGGCGGGCTCGTCGTGCGCGACGTCGATGCACTGGTGCTGCCCGACGAGGCGCTGTCGGAAAACCTGCTCGGCCTGTCGTACCTGTCGAAGCTGCGGCGCTACGAGTTTGCCGGCGGCAAGCTGGTGATGGAGCAGTAGCTCCCGCTTCCCACTTCGTGATCCATCGTTCGTCATGCCCGGACTTGTTCCGGGCATCCACGTCTTTTGGATGGTTCACTCAGGCGTGGATGGCCGGGACAAGCCCGGCCATGACGCGAAGTGTATGGATATCCACCGCGTAACTCACCGTAAACGCCGGAACACCACGCTCAGATTGTTCGCCGGCATTTCGGTGATCTCGGGCGCCGAGAATCCCTCCGCCCGCGCCAGTTCCGCGACAGCTTCCAGATCGCGCAATCCCCACTCCGGATTCCGGGACTTGAGACTCGCGTCGAACGCCTCGTTGCTTGGCGCGGTGATCACATCCGCGCGCCGGTACGGCCCGTACAGATACAGCGGCGCGCCTTTGCGCAGCAGCTTCGCGCAGCCGCGTATCAGGCCTTTCGTCGCCGGCCAGGGAGAAATGTGGATCATGTTGATGCAGAGAACAGCGTCGGCCGCGGCGAGCGGCCAGAGGTCTGACGATGCATCCAGCATCACCGGCGGGCGTACATTGGAAAGAGCGCTGTCCTGCGTCCATGCTTTGATGCTCTGCAAGGCGGCGTCCTCGGGGTCGGAGGGCTGAAACGTCAGGCCCGGAAGTGCCCGCGCGAAATGCACGACGTGCTCGCCGGAGCCGCTGGCGATCTCAAGCACGAGTCCGGAGGAAGGCAGCACACCGCGCAGGACGTCGAGGATGACGTCGCGATTGCGCAAGGTGGCGGGATACTCAAGGCGGCGGTCGATCATGCGTATCCGATCTGAATAAAAGCTGTACGAGTTGGCTGCCAATATGCCGCATTTCGCTCCTAAACACCCGGCTCCCGCCTTTCCACGGTTCCAAGCATTCGCTAAAGCTGCTGGATATCGCCCGCCCGCATTGTCACGAGGCCATCTGAATGTTTTCGAAGCCAAAGCCTGAACTGATTCCGAATACCTATGCCTATGAATCCGAGCCGATGGTGAAGGCGACGGGTTTTCGCGAATACGACGCGCGCTGGCTGTTCGGCAAGGAAATCAACCTGATGGGCATTCAGGCGCTGGGCATGGGCCTCGGGACGCTGATTGCGGAGATGGGACAGAAGCAGGAAATCGTCACGGCGCATGATTTCCGCAGCTATTCGGCGTCGATCAAATACGCGCTGATCTCGGGCCTCCTGGCATCGGGCTGCAAGGTTCATGACATCGGACTTGCTGTGACGCCAATGGCGTATTTCGCGCAGTTCGATCTCGACGTGCCGTGTGTTGCGATGGTGACGGCCTCGCACAACGACAACGGCTGGACCGGCGTGAAGATGGGCGCGAACCGTCCGCTGACATTCGGGCCGGACGAGATGACCCGGCTGAAAGAGATCGTGCTCAATGCCGATTTCAAGCTGAAGCCTGCGGGCGGATATCAGTTCCACGAGAATTTCCCGGCGCGCTATATCGCCGATCTGACCAAGCGTCCGAAGCTGAAGCGCAAGCTGAAAGTTGTTGTTGCCTGCGGCAACGGCACCGCGGGCGCGTTCTCGCCGCAGGTGATGGAAGCGATCGGCTGCGAGGTCATCCGCCTCGACACAGAACTGGATCACACCTTCCCGAAGTACAATCCGAATCCTGAAGACATGGAAATGCTGCACGCGATCCGCGATGCGGTGCTCGAGCACAAGGCCGATGTCGGTCTCGGCTTTGACGGCGACGGCGACCGCTGCGGCGTGGTCGACAACACCGGCGAGGAAATCTTCGCCGACAAGGTCGGCGTGATGCTGGCGCGTGATATGTCCGCGATCCACAAGAACGCGCAGTTCGTGGTCGACGTGAAGTCCACCGGCCTGTTTGTGACCGATCCGGTGCTGCAAAAGCAGGGCGCCCACACGACCTACTGGAAGACCGGCCATTCCTACATGAAGCGCCGCACCCATGAGCTGAAGGCGCTGGCGGGATTCGAAAAGTCCGGCCACTTCTTCTTCAATGCGCCGATCGGGCGCGGTTATGACGACGGTCTCGTCTCCGCCATCGCGGTCTGCGAGATGCTGGACCACGCGCCGGGCAAGACCATGGCGGACTTGAAAGACGCGCTGCCGAAGACCTGGTCGTCGCCGACCATGTCGCCGCATTGCTCGGATGAAACCAAGTACGGCATCGTCACGCAGGTGGTGAAGCACTTTGAGAATCTGAAGGCGAAGGGCGCCAAGGTCGCCGGTCAGCCGATCCGCGATCTGGTCACGGTCAACGGCGTGCGCGTCACCTGCGAGGACGGAAGCTGGGGATTGGTGCGCGCCTCAAGCAACAAGCCGGAGCTTGTGGTCGTGGTCGAGAGCCCGGTCTCCGAGCAGCGCATGCGCGATATGTTCGAGGCGATGGATTCGGTGCTGCGCACCCATCCCGAAGTCGGCGAGTACAATCAGAAGATTTGATTTCTTCACCTCGCCCCGCTTGCGGGGAGAGGTCGGATTGCCATAAGCGCGTTTACGCGCGTCTGCGACGCGCTATGGCAATCCGGGTGAGGGGCGATTCCAAATCGATTGTTGAGGACTTGGCCCCTCATCCCGACCTTCTCCCCCGCAAGCGGGGAGAAGGAGAAGAGTTTACGCCGCGCTGATCGCCGGCACCGGCAGCGCCGTCACCGACTTGATCTTTTCCATCGCAAACCGCGACGTGACGTTCTTCAGCGCGACTGCGCTGATGAGCTTCTTGTAAAAGATGTCATAGCTCTGCATGTCGGCGACGACCACGCGCAGCATGTAATCGACATCGCCGGCCATGCGGTAGAATTCCATCACCTCGGGCATGGCGCTGACGGCATCGGCGAATTTCTTCAGCCAGGCGTCGGAGTGATCGCCGCTTTCCACCGAGACGAACACCGAGATCCCGAGGCCGATCTTGTTCTGATCGACCAGCGCGACGCGGCGCAGGATGATGCCTTCGGCCTCCATGCGCTGGATACGCTTCCAGCACGGCGTTGAGGACAGGCCGACCCGGTCGCCGATTTCGGCCACCGAAAGAGACGCGTCGTCCTGCAGAACGGTCAAAATCTTGCGGTCGATCGCGTCAAGGCGGCGCGGAGCATCAATAATTGCTACAGCAGCATCAGACATTAGAAGAACTTTCTTCCATAATTGAGGGTTGCATACCTCTTATATAGAAAATCATTCTATGACAAGCCTGTATTTGCGGCTTTAGAGAGCCTCTATGCGGGAAGGGCGACCGTGCTGGAGGCCAAAAGCGTGTCAACTTCAATGCGTTGGGGTGACCCGAAGGCGCCGCCGAACCGGGTGCATTTGAGGGCGGCCGTCGCCGAGGCGAATCGCATCGCCTGCTCCAATGGCTGTCCTTCCGCCACAGCCAGTGTGAAGGCGCCGTGGAAGGCGTCGCCCGCGCCCAGCGTATCGACGGTGTGAACCGGGAAAGCCGGCATGTGTTTCGGCTCCCCTTGCCGGTCGAGCCAGATCACGCCCCTGGCGCCCGATGTGACGCCGAGCAATGCGGGGGTCACCTGTGCGAGCTTGCGCAGCGCGGTCACGTCATCGCTCTCGCCGGCGGTGGCGTGCAGTGCTTCCGCCGAAAAGACGATGTGCGAGGCGACCTGCAACAGCCCTTCGCGCATCGACATCATCCGGTCGCCGTCGATGACGACGGGAATGCCGCGGCGATGTGCTTCCGCGCACACATCGGTGCCGAATTCAGCGCAGCGGCTTTCGATCAGAATGGCGTCGCAGTCGGCGAGCAGTGTGTCCGATGGCGGCAGCGCCACGGTCCACAGTTTCGGATCGCGGAACGTGGCGATGGTGCGCTCACCGCTCGGGTCGATCAGGACGCTGGAGATCGGCGTGACCACATCGTCGACGACCACGAGGCCTGAGGTATCGATGCCTTCACTCCTAAACTGGTCGTTGATGGTGACATTGCTCGCGGCCAGCAACCCGCCGATCGGACCAGTGAGCAGAACACGCCCGCCGAGACGTGAAATCGAAATGGCGGCGTTGGGCGAATTGCCGCCGGCGACCTCGACGAACTCGCTGGCATATTCCTTCTGCCCGCGCGCGGGGACTTCCGGCACGCGGAAAATGAGATCGCGCACCGGCATGCCGATGCAGACAATCCGTGGTGATGCCTTGCGTGCTTGATTGTGGATGTTCACTGACACTGCGCCTCGCCCGATATGGCTTGTGACCAAGACAATCGATGACACGCGGTGCGGTTCCCGTTCAAGGGAACCGTTTAAAATTCATGCCGTTTCCGCGAGCCAGTTCGCCAGAAGGTGGTGCGCGATTGCGACCGGATGAGGGCCCGTCAGGCCCTCGGGATGGGTCCTCGCGAGCATCGCCACGGCTTCGTCACGGCTGAACCAGCGTGCGTCTTCGAGTTCGGTTTTGTCGACGACGATGTCGGTGGTGGTGGCGCGGGCGGTGCAGCCGATCATCAGCGATGACGGATAGGGCCACGGCTGCGTCATGTAATAGCGCACGTCGGTGCAGTGGATGCCGGCCTCTTCGAGAATCTCGCGCTGCACGGCGTGCTCGATGGTCTCCGCTGCTTCGACGAAACCGGCAAGGCACGACCACATGGTCGGCGGAAATTGCGATTGGCGTCCCATCAGGCACTTGTCGCCGGCGGTGACCAGCATGATGACGACCGGATCGGTGCGCGGAAAATGCTCGCTCTTGCAGCTTGGGCATATGCGCTTCCAGCCGCCGTCCGCCATCGCCGAACGCGAGCCGCAGTTGGCGCAGAAGCCGTGGCGCTGATGCCAGCTCACCAGCGATTTCGCCATTGCGATGGTGGAGAGTTCGCGCGCCGGAATAGCTCCGCTCGCGGCGACGGCGCGCAGATTTTCCACGCCGACATCCTGCCGTCCCATCAGGTCCTCGGTGGCGGTGGCGCTGATGCCCATGCCGAAAATCGCCGCACCTTCGTGCAGGCCGAGAAAGATGGTGCCGGGATTGGCGCCGAATTTGTGCGCTTCATCCAGCGTCAGCAGTGCGCGGGGACCATCGGCGCCCAGGGTGACCACCAGCGAATCGCGATGGACCACATAGGCCCGCGCGTTGCGATGGGTTTCCAGCGCGAACAGTTTTTCGGCATCGGTGCGGACATGCGCCGCGCGGTCGATCGGATGCGACACGAAGCCGGGCTGTCCGAGCGGAAAGGGATCGTTCTTGGTTGTCATTGATTGTCAGCCTGAGTTTTCAATTTGGGCATGATCTTTTCCGAAAACCGGTGCCCACTTTTCGGGATCATGCCCTTAGCTCAGCCAGATCTTGCGGCGAAGGGCTGCGATGAAAGTCTCGACTTCCTGCGGATCGTGGGCCAATGGCGGCGCCACGCCCCAGACCGGCCGCGGCCAGGCGGCGTCCGTGGTTCGGCGTGCAATGATATGAACATGCAACTGGCGAACGGCGTTGCCGAGCGCCGCGATATTCAGCTTGTCGGGTTTGGTGACTTCTTTCAGCGCCCGCGCAACGCGGTTGATTTCGGTCATCAGCTGCGCCTGTTCGACCTCATCGAGATCGATGATCTCGACGGCGTCCGCGCGGCGCGGCACCAGCAGCAGCCATGGATAGTTCGCATCCTTGATGACAAGCACGCGCGACAGCGGCAGATCGCCGATGCTGATGGTGTCTTTTTCGAGGGTGGAATTGAGAGACCAGGTGGAGGCAGACATTTGGATTCCTGATGGTTCCAGCAATTTTGCAGAGTGCAGTGCTGCAAACAACACCTGTCATGCCCGGCTTTGCGCGGGGCTTCTATGCCTTTGTTCGGCCGGGGCGGGACCTGCGGCCGCGGGACCGGGAGGGAGGCCATTTCGCAAGCTGAAACAACGTGGTGCGAAGGTCCGCCGCGCGCTTGCTTTCCGGCGGTTTTGGCCCCAAATAGGGACCGGGAGATTGGCGGTGGACGAGCCACTCGCCAACCGGGTCAGGTCCGGAAGGAAGCAGCCCTAACGAGGTCCGGATCGGGTCGCTCGTCAGTCTCCTACTTCTCTTTTTTCGTGCGTCCGCAGCGGCGCAACGCGCGCCTCATGCCTAGCGTGCTCAATCGCGGATCGATTGATGACCGATGCTGACATTGCCGGCGCGACTGCGGACGATCAGCCGGGTTTCGAACTCGGCGGAACGCCCGCCCCGTCGGCAGGTTCCGGTGCTGGCTACCGCGTGCTTGCGCGCAAATACCGTCCCGGCACATTCGAGGATCTGATCGGCCAGGAGGCGATGGTTCGCACCATCTCGAATTCGTTCGAGGCGGGGCGCGTTCCGCAGGCGTGGATTCTCACCGGCGTTCGCGGCGTCGGCAAGACCACGACCGCGCGCATCCTCGCCCGCGCGCTGAATTATGAGTTGCCGGATGGCTCGGTCAAAGGGCCGACCATCCACATGCCGAGGATGGGCGTGCATTGCCAGGCGATCATGGAAAGCCGGCACATCGACATTCTCGAAATGGACGCGGCGTCGCACACCGGCATCGACGACGTGCGGCAGATCACCGATGGCGTGCGCTACTCGCCGTCGAGTGCGCGCTACAAGGTCTACATCATCGACGAAGTCCACATGCTCTCGGAGAAGGCGTTCAACGCCTTCCTGAAGACTCTGGAAGAGCCGCCCGAGCACGCCAAGTTCGTGTTCGCCACCACCGAAATCCGCAAAGTCCCGGTCACCGTGCTGTCGCGCTGCCAGCGCTTCGATCTCCGGCGCGTCGATTCTGATGTGTTAATGGCGCATCTGGCGAGCATCGCGGACAAGGAAGGCGTCAGGACCGAACCCGAGGCGCTGGGCCTGATCGCGCGCGCGGCCGAAGGCTCGGTACGCGATTCGCTGTCGCTGTTCGATCAGGCGATTGCGCATGCGGCAGGCATGGTGCGCGCCGAAGACGTCCGGCAGATGCTGGGTCTCGCCGACCGCACCCGCGTCATCGATCTGTTCCAGTCGCTGGCGAGCGGCGACATCGCCGCCGCCTTCAAGGAATTCCGCGATCAGTACGACACCGGCGCCGATCCGGTGGTGGTGCTTAGCGATCTGGCGGAATTCGTCAATTTCGTGACGCGGGTCAAGGTCGTGCCCGCCACGGCGGACAATCTGGCGCTGGGCGAAACCGAGCGCACGCGCGGCCGTGATTTCGCGGCCAAGCTGTCAATGCGCGTGCTGTCGCGGATGTGGCAGATGCTGCTCAAGGGCATCGCCGAGGTGCAGTCAGCGACGCGTCCGCAGGCCGCCGCCGAAATGGTGCTGGTGCGCATCGCCTATGTGTCCGATCTGCCGACGCCGGACGAAGCGATCAGGATGATCGACGCCAATGGCGGTTCGTCGCCGATGCTCGGCGGCAATGGTGTCGGCAACGCTTCGCCGCGCGCGCCATCCGCCATGTTATCGTCGGGTGGCGATGACGGTTCACAGTTACGCGCGGTGGCGTCCAGCGCGCGGCCGGCGCTCGATACTTCACCGCGCCCGCACATGAGTGCGCCTGCTCCGGCACCCACTCCCGTCGAGGCTGCGCCCGCACGGCGGTTGAACACGTTCGCCGAGGTTGTTGCTCTGGCCGGCGAAAAGCGCGATTTGCAGATCAAGTCCGCGCTGGAAGCCGACATGCGGCTGGTGCGGATGGAAGACGGACGGCTCGAGGTCGCGCTGGAGCGCAGCGCCGCGCGCTCGGTGGTCAACGATCTGTCGCGCAAGCTTGAGTTCTGGACCGGGCGGCGCTGGACTGTGATCGTCTCCAATGAGGCCGGCGAGCCGACGCTGCGCGCGCAGGCGCAGGCCGCGAAGGAAAAGCTCACCGACGGCGTGCAGGCCGACCCGCGTGTGCAGGCCGTGATGTCACGCTTCCCTGGTACGCAGTTGGTAGAAGTGCGGCGCATCGTGCCGGATACCGGCTCCGGCGCGGATGAATCCGGGCCTGTCGCTGCGGCCGAAGAAGACGACGATCTCTAACCCGATTCGATAAAGGACCCCGTTCATGGCTGACTTTCTCGGCATGATGAAACAGGCGGCGCAGCTTCAGTCCAAGATGAAGGCGCTGCAGGATGAACTCGACACCATCGAGGTCGAAGGCCTGTCCGGTGGCGGTCTCGTCAACGTGCGCATGACCGCCAAAGGCGAAGTGAAGGCCGTGAAAATCGATCCGTCGCTGATGAAAGCCGACGAGCGCGAGATTCTCGAAGATCTCCTGGTGACCGCGCAGAACGACGCGCGCCGCAAGGCTGAAGCCGCGATGCAGGAGAAGATGCAGGCGCTGACCGGCGGCCTCGGCCTGCCTCCGGGGCTGGGTCTCGGCTAGCGGCTTGATGCGTCTTCTCAACGTGAAAATGCTCTGATGGTATCCTCGGTCGCAGGTCCCGAAATCGAACGGCTGATCCAGTTGCTGGCGCGGCTGCCGGGGCTTGGTCCGCGCTCGGCGCGGCGCGCCGCGTTGCATCTGATCAAGAAGCGCGAAGCCCTGATGACGCCGCTATCGTCGGCCCTGCAAGTGGCGATCGAGAAGATCCAGGTCTGCAACACCTGCGGGAATATCGATACCCAGAATCCCTGCACGGTCTGCACCGATACGCGCCGCGATCCCTCGATCATTGTCGTGGTAGCGGACGTTGCAGATTTGTGGGCGCTTGAACGCGCTCATGCCACAAATGGTTTTTACCACGTGCTCGGCGCCACGCTGTCCCCGCTGGACGGCGTCGGCCCGCAGGATCTGACCATCGATGCACTGGTGCAACGCGCGCTCGATCCGCGCGTGACGGAAATTATCCTCGCGCTCAATGCAACCGTCGATGGTCAGACCACCGCGCACTACATCACCGACCTGTTGCAGGACGCCAACGTCAAGGTCACGCGGCTGGCGCACGGCGTGCCGGTCGGTGGAGAACTTGATTATCTCGACGAAGGAACTCTGTCGGCCGCCATGCGGCAGCGGACGCTGTTCTGAAACTCAATGGAAAACCGCATGATCTCCCGTCTGCTTGTGAATGCCCCAGCAAAACTGACCGCTGGCTGTCTGGCCGTATGCGTTGCAATGCTCACATCATCAGGCGCGATGGCGCAGCAAAAGGCGAAGCCGATCAACTCCGGCGAGGTGTTGTCCGGCGAACTGACCGCGATGCGTTCGGGACCGAAGAAGAAGCGCGTCATCACGTATCAATTGACTAGCGAGCCGCGGCGGCTGCCGGGGCCGACCGGCCTGTGCAATCTGGAAACCGGTCCCGAGACGTTTCAGATCGTGACCAACAGCGACGCCGAAGCCGCGGCGCTAAAGCCCTTTATCGGCAAGAGCATTGCGCTGAAAGCCAATGAGATGTCCTGCGCACAAGCGGCCGGGCAGTTGAGCGACGCCATCGTCACAAAGTGGAGCGTCGTGGCGAAGCACTGAAGGCTTGATCGCAGCGAGATCGGCACGGTATCCTGAGGTTGTTTGAAAAAGCAATTTTCAGGAGAGTGCGATGTCATTGCGGCTCAATCTGTTCGTTTCCTTCGTCCTTGCGACTTTTTTCCTCGCATCTCCGGTGACCGTGCATTCCGCGTTCGCGCAGGTGCAGGTCGCCGTGATTGGCGACAGCAATGTCTACGGCAAGGGCATCTCAAGCTCCGAGAACTATCCAAGCCAGCTTCAGGCCGCGCTCAACGCCCGGGGTCTGAACGTGACTGTCAGCAATGGCGGCATCAACGGCGACACCAGCACCGGGCTGGCGGGACGCCTGGATTCGGCCGTTCCTTCCGGCACGCGGGTCGCCGTGATCTGGATCGGTATCAACGATATCCGCCGCGGCGCCAGCATGGCGGAAGTTCAGGCGAACGTCGCCGGCATTGTCAGCCGCCTGCGGGCAAAGGGTATCGACAGTTATGTGATCCGTCCGCCGGTTTACAACGTGGCGGATCACCAGAATCCCGCGCTCACGGTTGGCGGCGGCGATAAGCATTTCAATGCGGCGGGCTACAGAAAGATGGTCGGCAAAACCGTCGGACCGGTTGCATCGCTTGTCAGCAAGGCTGCGAAGAAGAAAGCGGCCTGATCGGTTTGGCGGCGGCGGTTACGACGCTGCGGCCTCGCGCCGTCCCAGCGTTTTGAAGTGTCCGCGCCGTTGCAGCCATGCCAGCAGGATCAGGCTCGGCACCGCGACCAATACGCTGAGCACAAAGAACGCCGGCCAGCCGGTGGCCTGCGCGACATATCCCGCGCCCGCCGAGAGGTAAGTCCTGCCGATCGCCGCGAAGGCGGTCAGCAGCGCATACTGGGTCGCGGTATGCAACGGGCTCTGGCAGAGCGACGACAGGTAGGCGACGAAGATCACCGTGCCGATCGCACCGGTGAAATTCTCCACCGTGATCGCCAGTGCCAGTGCCCATTGATTCAGCCCGACATAGGCCAGCCAGGCGAAGGCGAGGTTCGAGACCGCCTGAAGCACGCCGCCGATCCAGAGACACGCCTCCAGCGACCATGCGCGCGCGAGAAAACCTCCGGCGAATCCGCCGATCAGTGTCGCGGCGAGCCCGACGCCCTTGACGATGGCGGCGTAGTCGTTGCGCGTGAAGCCGAGATCGATCACGAACGGCGCGGTCATGGTGCCGGAAAATGAATCCGTGACCTTGTAGAGAATGACAAACGCCAGAACGGCCCAGACGTCCCTGCGGGTCAGGAATTCGGTGAAGGCGCCGACGGCGGCGGTGATGACGCGGGTGATAGCACTCTCGCCGCTGGTGGCTTCCTCGGCACGGCGCGACTGCTCGGGCTCGGTCGCAACAAGCGCGGCGATCATCCCGATCAGCACCATCGCCGCCATCGCGATGTAGCCCCACATCCAGGCGATGGATTTGGTCAGACCGGTGGATTCGAATCCGCTGACCAGAAACAGCGCGCCGGCGGTGGAGATCAGCATGCCGACGCGATAGGCCGCGACGTAGGACGCCATGCCGGCGGCCTGCTCGCTCTCGGGCAGGCTCTCGACGCGGAAGGCATCGACCACGATGTCCTGCGTCGCTGATGCCGCAGCGACGAGCAGCGCGCCGAGCGCGACATAGAACGGCGAGCGCGCGGGATCGGTGAGGGCGAGCAGCAGGATCGCTCCGATCAGCAGCAGTTGCGCGAACACCAGCCAGCCGCGGCGCCGTCCGAGAAGTCGCGTCAGCACCGGCACATGCAGCGCATCCACCAGCGGCGCCCAGAGGAATTTCAGCGTGTAGGGCGTGCCGACCAGGGCGAACAGGCCGATGGTGCCGAGATCGACGCCGGATTCGCGCATCCACACCAGCAGCGTCGAGCCCGACAGCGCCAGCGGCAGCCCCGACGAGAAGCCGAGAAACAGCACGATCAGCACGCGCTTTTGCAGATAGAGCGCCATCGCCTCGCGCCATGAGGCGCGGGGAGCAGGAGCTATTTGGGCAGTTTCAGGCGCTGTCATGCAGGGGTGTTAGCAGATTCGAACGGCTTTTCCCCGCCACGAATATGCGGCAAACGCGGCCGAATTATTCCCCTGCCTGCAGCTTGCGGAGCGGGTGGGCGGGGAACAGATCGCTCCCGCCGGTCACAACGCGTGCCTCGGCCGGCTCGCTGCTCTTGCTGAAATCCAGTTCCTCGATGCGGCCGGCGCGTTTCTCGATCTTCTCCGCCGAAATAAGGATTTGGCGGACGTCTTCGTTCACGTTGCCGAAATCTTTCTGGAGCTTGAGCACGCGCTCGCGCAGACGGCCGAGATCGTCCAACATATGCATGACTTCGGTGCGAATCTGGTCGGCGGCGTCGCGCATTCGCGCGTCTTTCAGGATCTGCTGCATCACCTGGATCGCCAGCATCAGCAGCGATGGCGACACCAACACCACGCGGGCGCGATAGGCCTTCTGGATCACGTCGTCGAAGCCATCGTGGATTTCTGCGTAGACCGATTCCGACGGCACGAACATCAGCGCCGTATCCTGCGTCTCGCCGGGAATGAGATATTTGTCGGCGATATCGTTGACGTGCTTCATCACGTCCTGCCGCAGCCGCTGGGTGGCGTATTTCTTCTCCTCGTCGCTGCGCGCCTCGCGCAAGGCGGTGACGGATTCCAGCGGGAATTTCGCATCGACGCACAATGGCCGCTGATCGGGCAGGAAAATCACGCAGTCGGGGCGAGTCCGGTTCGATAGCGTGTGCTGAAAGGCATACGAGTCTTTCGGCATGCCATCCTGCACGATGGCTTCCATCCGCGCCTGGCCGAATGCGCCGCGCGACTGCTTGTTGGCGAGCACGTCGCGCAGCGTCGTCACCTGCGAGGTCAGGTCGGTGAGATTCTTGTGCGCGTTGTCGATGATGCCGAGGCGTTCGTGCAGCACGCGCAGGGAGTCCATCGTGTTGCGCGTGGTCTGCTCCATCGACTGGCCGACGCGATGGGTCACCGAATCCAGTCGCTCGTTGACGGCGCGCGCCATTTCCGCCTGCCGCCCCACCAGCGCCTGTCCCATCTCATGGACCCGGCCGGTGGATTCATTCTGCATGCGCAGCACTTCAGCAAGCCGCTCCTCAAGCTCGTCGGCGCGCACCGCCTGCGCCATGGCGGCCTCCGCGCCCTTTCGGCCGGAGCGGGCGATGACGATGGCGATGGCCAGCAGCAACAGCAGCGCAAGCACGCCGAATGCGATCAGGGCGTCGCCCGTGCGAACCGGCAGATCGCCGGCCATGAATAGGATCTCGTTCATGCCCTTTTTTAACCCGATTCGGCGCGAAATGCGAACGAATAGGGAACATTTTATGGTTAATAACTCTCTGATTTTTATGGTTAATCGGGTGTTAACGGCATTCTCTTCCGGCCAAGCGCCTGACCCCACAACGGGTTTGACCGCGGCGGGCGCTCCCATTACATCGCGCCCATGGCCAATCGCGACATCATCATTCTTCCCGACAAGCAGCTCCGGCTGATCTCCAAGCCCATTGAGACGATCACGCCCGAGATCCGGGCGCTCGCCGACGACATGTTCCAGACCATGTACGACGCGCCGGGCATCGGCCTCGCCGCGATCCAGGTCGCGGTGCCGCTGCGGCTGATCACCATGGACCTCTCCAAGAAGGAGGGGGAAAAGGAGCCGCGCGTTTTCATCAATCCGGAAATCCTGTCATCGTCCGAGGAGCTTTCGGTTTACGAAGAAGGCTGTCTCTCGATCCCGGAATACTACGAAGAGGTCGAGCGGCCGGCGCGGGTGCGCGTGCGCTTCATGGATATCGACGGCAAGATCCACGAGGAGGATGCCGATGGGCTCTATGCCACCTGCATCCAGCACGAGATCGATCACCTCAACGGCGTGCTGTTCGTGGATTATCTCTCCAAGCTCAAGCGCGACCGCGTAATGAAGAAGTTCACCAAGGCCGCCAAGCTCGCGGCGAAATAAGCCGGAGCTTTTGATGCCGCTTCGTCTGATCTTCATGGGCACGCCAGACTTCGCGGTGCCGACGCTGCTGACGCTCGCGGACCATGGTCACGAGATCGCGGCGGTCTATACGCGCGCGCCAAAGCCGGCCGGCCGTGGCATGAAGTTGCAGCCGACGCCGGTGGAGCAGGCCGCGCGCCAGCTCGGCATTCCGGTGCTGACGCCGAAGACACTCAGAACGCCGGACGCGGAAGCGGAATTCCGGTCGCACAACGCTGATGCGGCCGTTGTCGTGGCTTACGGCATGATCCTGCCGCAGAACATTCTCGACGCTGTGCCGCTCGGTTGTTTCAATCTCCATGGGTCGTTGTTGCCGCGCTGGCGTGGCGCCGCGCCGATCCAGCGCGCCATTATGACGGGCGATGCCGAAAGCGGCGTCATGGTCATGAAGATGGATGCCGGGCTCGACACCGGCGACGTCGCGATGGCCGAGCGGCTGCCGATCACCGACACGATGACCGCGCAGGATCTGCACGATGCGCTGGCGCCGCTCGGCGCGGATCTGATGGTGCGTGCCATGGGCGGGCTGTCGCGCGGCGGCCTGCAACTGACGAAGCAGAGCGGCGATGGCGTCACCTACGCCGCGAAAATCGACAAGGCCGAGGCGCGGATCGACTGGACCAAATCCGCGCGCGAGGTGCTGCGGCATATTCACGGCCTGTCGCCGTTTCCCGGCGCGTGGTTCGAAATCGTCCTCGACGGCGAGCCGGTGCGCATCAAGGTGCTGCGCTGTGAATTGGCCAAGGGCTCGGGTGCGCCGGGCGATCTGCTGGACGACAAGCTCACCATTGCCTGCGGTGACGGTGCGATCCGGATTCTGGAATTGCAGCGCGCCGGAAAGCCGCCGATGAAGGCCGATGCGTTTCTGCGCGGCGCGCCGCTCAAGCCGCCGCTGCGTGTGATGTGATGCTAATGTCGCAACATCCTCAATCGTCATGCGCGGGCTTGACCCGCGCATCCATCCAAAGAAAAAAAATTCCAAAGAGATGGATTGCCGGGTCAAGCCCGGCAATGACAGTCAAAATATTTGGCTCGCATGGGCGGGCATCCTGATGCCCCGCTACAAACTCATCATCGAGTATGACGGCACGCCGTATAGCGGCTGGCAGTATCAGGACAATGGTCCCTCGGTGCAGGGCGCGCTGGAAAACGCCGTGAAGGCGATGACCGGCGACGATGTCCGCGTCAACGGTGCGGGGCGGACCGATGCCGGTGTCCATGCGCTGGGGCAGGTCGCGCATATCGATCTTGCGAAAGACTACAGGGCGGATCGCGTGCGCGATGCGCTGAACGCGCATCTGCGGCCGAATCCCATCGGGGTGCTGTCGGCGGAAATCGTGCCGGAGACATTCGACGCGCGGTTCTCTGCAACCAAACGGCATTACATCTACCGCATCGTCAATCATCGGGCCAACCTTGCGCTTAAAGTGGGGCATGCATGGCGCGTGGCGCGTCCGCTGAATGTCGAGGCGATGCAGGAAGCAGCACAGGTGCTGATCGGCAAGCACGACTTCACGACGTTCCGCGACACCGAATGTCAGGCAAAATCACCGGAGAAGACGCTGGATGCGCTCGACGTGATACGCGACGGCAACGATGTGAACATCATCACATCGGCGCGGTCGTTCCTGCACAGCCAGGTGCGCTCGATGGTCGGTTCGCTGGTGTGGGTCGGTCACGGGCGCTGGAAGGCGCAGGATTTGCGCCGCGCGCTTGAGGCGCGCGATCGCACGGCGTGCGGACCGGTCGCGCCGCCGGACGGGCTCTATCTGGTGCGGGTCGAATACTGAGCGCTACGCCGCCGCGGTCGCTTCGATTTCCAGCAGCCACTTGCTGTCGAAAATGCCGGCGATGATCACCGTCATGGCGGGGGCGAGGGTACCGAGGACGCTTTGGCGAACGGCGCGATTCTCCAGCGCGTATTTCCGGTCCGACAGAAACACCGTGACCTTGACGACGTCGGCGAGGGTCATGTCGACGGCTTTGAGCTGGCTTTCGATGTTCGTCCAGATCAGCCGGCACTGCGCCTCAAACGTCTCCGGCACGGTGCCGTCCACGGTTTGCGGAATCTGCCCGCTGACGAAGGCGAGGCGCTGCGCGCCGCTGACCTCGCAGACCTGTGCGTAGCCGAAGGGTTGCGGAGCGTTGGCGGCGTTGACGTTGCGGCGTTGCATGGGCATTCCCCGTTACGAAAGCGTCTTCATCACGTCCCAGAATAAATCCTCGCCATTGGCAACGTTTTCGTTCCAGTGGTCGGCTGCGTTTTCATCGGCGGCGTCGGTGATGAACTTGAACGCCCGCCATGGCACGCCGTGGCGCTGGCAGACATGGGCGATGGCGAACAGCTCCATATCGACGATGTCGATGTTGTTCTCGACCAGCCAGGGATCGGTCGCTGTGACGAAGCTGTCGCCGGTGCCGCAGACGACGGTGCCGTGACCGGACGACAGCCGGTCCATTTCCGGCGAGAACGGCGTGCGGCCGCGCGGCGCCAGCGGCATCGCCGCCATGTCGCGCTGAACCGTGTGAGCGACCTCCACAAGGCCGTTGTGGATGTGAGCGATCTTGCCGGCGGTGCCGTAGTTGACGATGAGCTTCGGTTGCAGCGCCATCACAGCCAGCGTTGCGATGCTCGCCGCATTGACCTTGCCGACACCGGTGTAGATCACCTCGACGCCGTCAGGCGCGCGCGCCTTGTTCAGTTCGGTATCGATGGCGGTGAGAATGACAACGTGGCCGCTCATGTTTTCAGCGTTCATGCAAAGTAACGTTCCAGCACGCCGCGATAGATCTTTGTGAGTTTTTCGAGATCGGACACCGGCGTGCGTTCGTCGATCTGGTGCATGGTCTGGCCGACAAGGCCGAATTCCAGCACCGGGCAGTAGTGCGTGATGAAGCGTGCGTCCGAGGTGCCGCCGCCGGTGTTCAGCTCGGGCTTGCGCCCGGTCACGTCTTCAATGGCGGCGACCACGAGATCGGTGAACGGCCCCGGCTTGGTGCGGAACACGTCGGCGTTCGACGGCTCCCATGTGATATGCGCCTTGATGCGGTTGCCGCTCGCTTTCGTCACGCGTTCCTCGATCAGCGCACGCAGGGACTCGCGGGTGTGACAGTCGTTGTATCGGATGTTGAAGCGCGCGCGTGCCTGCGCCGGAATCACATTCCAGGCCGGGTTGCCGACATCGATGGAGGTGAATTCGAGATTCGATGGTTGAAAGTGATCGGTGCCTTTGTCGAGCGGATCACCGCTCAACGACGCGATCAGCGTCGCGATATCCGGCACCGGATTGGACGCGCGGTGGGGATAGGCGACGTGGCCCTGCACGCCATCGACAATAATGGTGCCGCTCTGCGAGCCGCGCCGGCCGGTCTTGATGGTGTCGCCCATCTCGCTGACGTTGCTTGGCTCGCCCAGCACGCAGTGATCGAACTTTTCGCCGCGCTCCGCCGCCCACTTCAGCAGCTTCACGGTACCGTTGACGGCGATGTCTTCCTCGTCGCCGGTGATGAGAAACGAGATCGAGCCCTTGGGCTGGCCGCCGTTCGCGGCGAGATATTCAAGTGTGGCGGCAACCGAGCAGGCAATGCCGCCCTTCATGTCCACAGCGCCGCGCCCGTACAACATGCCGTCCTTCACGTCGCCCTCGAACGCGCCGTGGGTCCACGCCGCCTCGTCACCAGCGGGCACCACGTCGGTGTGGCCGGCGAAGGTGATATGCGGGCTGCCAGTGCCGATGCGCGCATAGAGATTATCGATGTCGGCCGCGCCGGGCTCGGAGAAGGTGACGCGGTGCACCTCGAAGCCGGCATCGCCCAGCAGCTTTTCCAGCACGCCGAGCGCACCGGCATCCGCAGGCGTCACGGAGGGACAGCGCAAAAGATCGCGGGCGATGGAGAGGGCGTCAGTCATGAAGCAACTAGGTTTGAAGGATTGATATTTCGTCATCGCTAGGGACGTCAAACGTGAAGAGTGAAGTCAGATCACGATCTTTGTAGGAATCGCGATCAATGTAGAAGTGAGCATTCTTCACAATCGGCCATTTATGATGAATAACCGAGAGACCCGTTAAAATGTAATGCACAAATTTCGTATTTTCGCTCCGGGTGCCATTCCTCAACCTTGCGAGTTGCTCGAGTGAGGCTACGAACAGACGGACTAAGCTTTGGTCTGTGTCGCTTTGATAAGGTTCGATCAGAAATCCGCAGTTAGCTATCCGACCATCTGGCATTTCAACGATTATTGATTTTGAATCGATATCCGCAGAAGCGCCTATCCTCAGCTTTACCCCTGTTTCGGGATCAACGGCGTTCCAAAAAATCCGGGCTGGCTCGAACATTGGAAGCTCGCGTTGCTCAATGTTGCGTGGAGAATGACTAGCCGATCAGGCGTCAGTCCCGCAGCAATTCGTTGATGCTGGTCTTGGAGCGGGTGCGCTCATCGACGCGCTTGACGATGACGGCGCAGGCGGTGCTCGGACCGGGCTGTCCGTTCTTCAGCGGCTTGCCCGGCAGCGAGCCAGGCACCAGCACCGCATATTCCGGCACTTCGCCGATGAAGGTTTCGCCGGTCTCGCGATCGACGATCTTGGTCGATGCGCCGAGGAACACGCCCATGGCCAGCACCGCGCCCTTGCGCACGATGACGCCTTCGGCGACTTCCGAACGCGCGCCGATGAAGCAGTCGTCCTCGATGATGACCGGACCGGCCTGCAACGGCTCAAGCACGCCGCCGATGCCGACGCCACCCGAGATATGAACGCGCTTGCCGATCTGCGCGCAGGAGCCGACCGTGGACCATGTGTCGATCATGGTCGCTTCATCGACATAGGCGCCGAGATTGACGAACGACGGCATCAGCACGACGTTCTTCGCGATATAGGCCGAGCGCCGCACGATCGCGCCGGGCACCGCGCGGAAGCCGGCGTCACGGAAGCGGTTCTCGCCCCAGTCTTCGAACTTGGACGGCACCTTGTCCCACCACTGCGCGCCGCCGGGGCCGCCGGTGATCGGCGCCATGTCGTTGAGGCGGAAGGACAGCAGCACCGCCTTCTTCAGCCACTGGTTGACATGCCATTTCCCGTCGGCCTGCCGTTCCGCCACGCGCGCTTCGCCCTTGTCGAGCAGGTCGAGCGCCAGCTCCACGGCGTCGCGCACCTCGCCTTTTGTGTTGGCGTTGACGGTATCGCGGGCCTCGAAGGCGGCATTCAGCGTGGTTTCAAGCGCGGAGAGGGACATTGAGTTTCCTTGGGGAGTGCGTGCGGATTTGTTGATAGTCAGTGTGTATGTTGACAATCTGCATATTCTTTTGTCGGTTTTGCAGGTGTTGAGTCAAGCTGCGGCAGAGGGCTTCTGTCACGCAATTGCGGTTGGATTTGTACCCCCACCCCGGCGCTTTGCGCCGACCCTCCCCACAAGGGGGAGGGAAAAGAAAGAACTGGTGTTGCCGCATTTCTTGTCCCTCCCCTTGATGGGGAGGGTGCATAGGCGGCCTCCGGCCGCCGTCCGTAGGATAGAACGCCGATGCTTTGCATCGGCTATGCCGAAGGCCAGTCGGGTGGGGTGATTTTTATCGAGCTCTAATCGCCGCCAAAAATCCCGTCAGATCGTCGGTGATGTGATCGACATAGGCGGCGTCGCGGCCCTCCAGCTCCCAGTCCTCGCGGACAACGTTCTTGGTGCCGTCGGGCACCACAAGAACGGTGGTCATGCCGAGATCGTGCGGCGTCACCAGATTGCGCGCCAGATCCTCGAACATCGCGGCCTTGGCGGGATCGACGCCGTGCAGCTTGAGAAACTTCATGTAGGTCTGCCGCGCGGGCTTGGGCTCGAGTTCGGCGGCGACGATGTCGAACACGTCTTCGAAATTCTTTTCGATGCCGAGACGTTCGAGCACCTTGCCGGCATGGGCGCGGGAGCCGTTGGTGAGGATCAGCTTGCGGCCGGGAAGTTTTCCGATCGCAGCGCCCATCGCAGGATTTGGCTCCAGCGGCGAGTGGTCAATCTGATGGACGTATTCGAGAAAGTCGTCGGCCTTGAGGCCGTGCTCGGTCATCATGCCGCGCATGGTGGTGCCGTAACGGCGGTAATAGTCTTTCTGAATCCTGAAGGCCTCGTCCTTCGGGACATTCAGATACTGCGCGACGAAATCGCGAATGCGCACGTCGACCTGCTGCCACAGGTTGACGTGATGCGGATAGAGCGTGTTGTCGAGGTCGAACACCCATGTCTCGATATGGGTGAAACCGCGCTTGTCTTTCTGAATCATGGCGTTCCGAATCTGAGAGTCTTGCCTGCGCCCGCGCCGATCTCGACACGTTCATAACCGCTGGCGTTTAATCCCCGCCCGCTGCAGTCGCCCTGTTCGGTGAACTCGAACTGCGTCTCGCGGGTGCAGAGCATGGTGGTGCCGCCCCAGTTCACCGGGCGGCTGTTGATCTTGATGGTGCGGCCATCGGCGTCGACCGCTTCGGCGAAACTGTAGATCCTGCGCGGCTGTCCCGTTACGTCGGGATGCAGGCATTTGCCGGGCTCGATGCGATACCAGCCGCGGCTGGTGACGGTCTTGCCGTCATCGGTGGCGATGGAGGCCATCACGCGATACTGCGTGTCGTTGCACCAGGTGAGGCCGGTGGCGGAGGGCTGTTCAACCGCCGCGATCATGGTCTCGAAGAAGTTGGGAGCCTGCGCCGCATCGGCAGTGAGGCCGCGCGCCTTCAGGAACGCGGCAAGGGCGTTCTGCGTTTTCGGGCCGTCGACACCGTCGATCGGAGCTGCGTCATAGCCTGCGATCAGCAGCAGCCGCTGGATCGCGGCCAGCCGCGCCTGCTCGTCGTCGTATTCGGCGCCTTCGGCGAGATACGCGATCTGGTGGCCGTCCTCGCCGGTGCTCGGCTTGATTTCGGTAAAGGCCGCCGCGGTCTGGCCGCCGCGGCACTGGCGTCCGGCGATGACGAAGTCCTTTGGAGCAACGCAGAGATTGTCGGTGCCGTTCTGCGGCGCCGGGGAAGCGCCATAAACCGGCAGCGAGCGTGCGTGCAGCAGAATACGTTCCGCCGTGATGTTTCCCTGCGCCACCACGCGGCATGTCGCCGGATCGATGCGGAACCAGCCGCGGGTCGCGGTGGCGGTCTTGTCCTCGATGCCGATGGCGGCTTCGACGACATAACTCATGCGGTTGCAGATTTTTAGGTCGGCGCGGGCGGAGCTGCTGAAAGCGACGAGGGTGACCATCGCAGCCGCTGCGATGATTCGGGAGCGATCAACGATCTTAAGAGTGTCATCACCGGGCTTGTCCCGGTGATCCCGATTAGCTTGGCGCTGTGCTCTTCCAGTCGGGGTGGCCGGAACAAGTCCGGCCATGACAACTGAAAGAGATGGTTTGTTTCGCATCACTTGTGGATCAGCGTTCCCGTGCCCTGATTGGTGAACAGTTCGAGCAGTACCGCGTGCGGCGTCTTGCCGTCGATGATGACCACGCCCTCGACGCCTGCTTCGAGCGAATAGATGCAGGTCTCGACCTTCGGAATCATGCCGCCGGAAATCGTGCCGTCCGCGATCAGCTTGCGCGCATCCTTGATCGACAGTTCAGGGATGAGCTTCTTCGATTTGTCGAGCACGCCGGGCACGTCGGTCAACAATAAGAGACGTTTAGCCTTCAGCGCACCGGCGACGGCGCCCGCGAAGGTGTCGGCGTTGACGTTGAAAGTCTGGCCGTTGGCGGACGAGGCCAGCGGCGCCAGCACCGGGATCAGTTCGTAGCCGATCAACTGGTTGAGCAGCGTGAGATCGACCTTGTCCGGTTCGCCGACAAAGCCGAGATCGACCACCTTCTCGATGTTGGAGCCGGGATCGACCATGGTGCGGGTCGCCTTGGTGGCGGTAACCATGTTGCCGTCCTTGCCGCACAGGCCCACGGCCTTGCCGCCGGCTTCGTTGATGTGGCTGACGATCGACTTGTTGATCGAGCCCGCCAGAACCATTTCGACGATCTCGATGGTCGCCGCGTCGGTAATGCGCAGGCCGGAGGCGAATTCTGACTTGATGCCAAGCCGGTTGAGCATCGCCGCGATCTGCGGGCCGCCGCCGTGCACGACCACCGGATTGATCGCTGTCTGCTCGAGCAGCACGATGTCGCTGGCGAACTGACGGGCAAGGTTTTCTTCGCCCATAGCGTGGCCGCCGTATTTGATGACGATGGTTTCTTCGTCGTACTGCTGCATATGCGGCAGCGCTTCCGACAGGATGCGGGCCTGATCCTGTGCACTGATATTCGTCGGCAGATCCATCATGGGGGAAATCTCGTTCACGCGCGGATGGCAAAGGTGGCCGAGGGTTTAGCCGATTGGCGCGAGGCGTGCAAAGTGCCGCCGGCGCAAGTCAGGCCATGCGCCGCGGCCATGCTGCGGCGATCGCCAGCACCAGCCAGCTCAGAATAAGGAGTGTGCCGCCGGTCGGCGCGGCCATTGTGAACAATCCATGACCGGCATACTGGCGCATGGTCAGGTCTCCGGCGAACAGCGTGGCGCCGATGATGAAGCCGAAAGTCGCGGTGAGGCCGAGGGGGCGCTGGGCGATGCCGTGCCCGGTCAGCAGCGCCGCGCCGATGACGGCGCTGGCGTGGAACAGCAGCATCGACGAGGCGGAGGCCAGCCGCGAGGCATCGGGCTGGTGTGCGGACGCGGCAGCCAGCACGACACCGGCCGCGCCCATCAGCCCGGCGAGCACAACCGCGAGGCGCAACACACCATTCTGGGTCATCAGATTCTTTCCCTTAGAAGACGGATCATGGCGGCGCGCAGCTCGGGCATGCCGTCGCCGCTGCGCGACGACGTCACCAGAACGTCCGGAAATGCCGCGGGATGCTTCGACAGCGCCGCCTTGGTCGCGGCGATGGTTTCCTCAAGCGCGGCCTTCTTCACCTGATCGGCCTTGGTCAGCAACACCTGATAGCTGACGGCGGACTTGTCGAGCGTTTTCAGCACGTCGTTGTCGACGTCCTTGAAGCCGTGGCGCGAGTCGATCAGCACATAGACGCGGGCGAGGTTGGCGCGGCCTTGCAGGAATTTGTGTATCAGCGTGGTCCATGATGCGACCTTGGCCTTGGGCGCGGAGGCGTAGCCGTAGCCGGGCATGTCCACCAGCCGCAGGCCGGCGTCCTTGCCGTCCGCAGGCGTCGGGCCTTCGAAGAAGATCAGTTCCTGGGTGCGGCCGGGCGTATGCGAAGTGCGCGCCAGCCCGTTGCGGCCCGTCAGCGCATTGATGAGGCTGGATTTGCCGACATTGGAGCGTCCGGCGAAAGCGACTTCGACGCCTTTCATCGGCGGCAGCGCTTCGATCGACGGCGAGGCCCAGAAGAATTGCCAGTCGCCGGCGAAGATCTTCCGTCCGGCTTCAATCAGCTCCGCATCGGTTTTATCGGTCATGCGAAGGTTCTCGAATATGAAAACGCCCGGCGAATCCGCCGGGCGTTTCGCGTTTCAGACGGTCTATGTCGTTTTCTTGCTGCCGGCGAAGGTCGACTTCACGTTGTCGAACAGCTCGATCTTCGCGCCGTTCTTTTTCATGATGTAGCTCTGCTGAAGCACCGACAGCAGATTGTTCCAGGCCCAGTAGATCACAAGACCGGCCGGGAAGCCCGCGAGCATGAAGGTGAAGATCAGCGGCATCCAGTCGAAGATCATCTTCTGCGTCGGATCCGGTGGCGTCGGGTTCAGCTTCATCTGGAACCACATCGTGATGCCCATGATGATCGGCCAGATGCCGAGATGCAGGTAATAGCCGAGAACCGGCAGGTGTGTCGGATCGAACGCCAGCAGACCGAACAGGTTGAACAGGTTGGTCGGATCCGGCGCGGAGAGGTCCTTGATCCATCCGAAGAACGGCGCGTGCCGCATTTCGATGGTGACGAACAGAACCTTGTAGAGCGAGAAGAACACCGGGATCTGGATCAGAATCGGAAGACAGCCCGCGATCGGGTTGATCTTCTCCTTCTTGTAGATCTCCATCATCTCCTGCTGCTGCTTCATCTTGTCGTCGGGATACTTGTCCTTCAGCGCGGCAAGCTGCGGCTGCACGGCCTTCATCTTTGCCATCGATGCATAGGATTTGTTGGCGAGCGGGAAGAAGATCAGCTTGACCAGCACCGTCACCGCCAGGATGGCGACGCCGAAGTTGCCGAAGATGCGGAAGAACCAGTCGATCGCCCAGAACATCGGCTTGGTGATGAAGTAGAACCACCCCCAGTCGATCAGGCGGTCGAACTTGTTGAGGCCGAGCTGCTTGTCGTAGGCGTCGACGGTGGCGCTTTCCTTGGCGCCGGCGAACAGGCTGGTCGCTGTGCTGGCGGTGCCGCCGATCGCAATCGTCATCGGATCGAGCAGATAATCGGTCTGGTAGGTGCGCAGCGTGCCGACGAGGTTGGACGAAAAGCGCGCCTGCACCGACGCCTTCGGGCTCGGCAGCAGCGTCGCGGCCCAGTACTTGTCGGTGATGCCCATCCAGGCATTGGTGACCTTGAACTCGACCGCCTTGGCGTCGTCGATCTTCTTGTAGCCGTATTCTTGCAAGCCCTGATCGCCCATAACGCCGATCAGGCCTTCGTGCAGGATGTAGTAGCCGGAGACCGGCGGCGTGCCGTGACGCGAGATCAGGCCGAACGGATAAAGCGTGACCGGCGCATCGCCGACGTTGGAGACGTCGTCCTTGATGGTGAAGAGATACTTGTCGTCGATCGAAATGGTGCGCTTGAACGTCAGGCCCTGGCCGTTGTTCCAGCTCAGCGTCACCGGCGTTGCTGTCGTCAGCGCGCCTGTGCCTTCCTGCGCCCAGACGGTGTCGCGGCTCGGCATCTTGATGGTCGAACCTGCCGACGGCACGAAACCGAACTCGGCGTAGAACGGCTCCTTGGTGCCCGACGGCGAGAACAGTTCAATCGCCGGGGATTTCGGATCGACGGTCTCGCGGTATTTCACCAGCGCGACGTCGTCGATGCGCGCACCGGTCAGCGCGATGCTGCCGCTGATGCTGGGCGTGTCGATCTTCACGCGAGGGCCGGCTGCAATCGCGGAGGCGCGGCTCTGGATCGGCGCGGCGGAAGCTGGCGTCGCCGGTGCGCCGGCCTGCTGGCCGGGAGCAGCGGGAGTGGCGCCGGGCGCGGTTGTCGCGGGTGTCGCCGGATTGGCCGCCTGCTTCTGCGCCAGTTCCGCCTGCTGCGCGGCGCGCTGCTTTTCCATCTGCGGAATGTTGTAGAGGTATTGCCATGCGATCAGCACAAGGCCCGACAGGATGACGGCGAGGATGGTGTTGCGATTTTCGATCATCGTTCAGGTCTCGTCATGCGCTCGGGCGTGTTCGGGAAAGGACTGCGTGTGGCTTTAGGTCGCTGGGCGTTCTGGGCGTCTGGCGCTCGAGGCGGCTGAGCGCCGAGCGCAGATCGTTGAACATGGTTTCAAAGCCGCGGTCCAGCGCGGCTCGACGGCCCACTATCACATAATCATGGTGGGGTCGCATGGATATGACATCCAGCCGCTTCACCAGTTCGCGAAGTCTGCGGCGGACGCGGTTGCGTTCCGTGGCGGTGCCGACTTTTTTTGTAACGGTAAATCCGACACGGACCGGACCGTCGTCGTCGCGCGAGCGAGTTTGCACCACAAAGGCGGGGCTGGCCATGCGCGGTCCGCTGGCCGCGGCGATGAAATCCGCGCGCTGCTTCAACCGGTCCATGGTTTCAACCGGCGCATGGGAAATGGTCCCGGTATAAGGTCGGTCAGGCGCTCAGACGCTTGCGGCCGCGGGCACGGCGGGCAGCGAGAACCTTGCGGCCGCCGGCGGTCGCGAGACGGGCACGGAAGCCGTGACGGCGCTTGCGCACCAGTTTGCTGGGTTGATAAGTCCGCTTCACGGTCGTTCTCCGCTACCGAAGTGCTCGTCCGACCGCTTGTCGGAGGCAATTCGCCGATAATGAGATGAAATCCTGCGATGCCGGCCCTGAAGTGGACCAATTTCGGTCCAAAATGAACCGGCCCGGTCAAGCCGGGCCATCGAGGACAGTTGGCGCGGCTTATACGGGAGCGGTCTGTTTTCGTCAATCTTGGGGTTTTGTGCCGTGCTCAGGTTGTGAAGTACGGCCAGAGGCTTAAACCATAACAGTTCCGGGGGTTTGACCCGGGTCGCTGACAGGCGCATTCTGTGGCGGCAAATCACGAAAATGGGCAGGCGATCACGCAATGGCAGTATCCGGCCAGGAACCTGATCGGACGACGGCAAAGCTCCAGTCCGGGCTGCGGTTCGGGCTGTCGGGAAAGCTGTTGCTGCTGACGATTCCGCTGATCCTGATCGTCGAAATCCTGATTTACGTCCCGTCCATCGCCAATTTCCGGGTGAACCGTCTCAACGACCGGCTGGCGGCGGCGAGCACCGCCGCGCTGGTGCTGGACGCGGCCCCGAGCGGCATGGTTCCCGATGTGCTGGCGCGGCAGATTCTTGCCAGCATCGGCGCACGCGCGGTGGCCATCAAGAGCGGATCGCAGCGCCGGCTGCTGGCGGCGGCTGATATGCCACAAAAAATCGACCATGACGTTGATATGCGCGAGATCGGCGTCGGATCGGCCATCGTCGATGCGTTCCGGGTCATGCTCGACAGCGGCGACGAGGTCGTGCGTATTCTGGGTCCGGCGCCCGGCAGCGGACAGTTCATCGAAGTGGTGGTCGACGAAAAGCCGCTGCGCGATGCGATGTTCCGTTTCTCGCGCAACGTGTTGTTGCTGTCGCTGGTGATGACGAGCATCACCGCCGGCTTGATCTATTACGCCCTGCATCATCTGTTCGTGCGGCCGATGCGGCGGGTCACCGCCAACCTTGTTGCCTTCCACGAGAATCCGGAAAGCACCGCGCGCATTATCGAGCCGTCGAAACGCACCGACGAAATCGGCCTGGCAGAGCGCGAACTGTCGGACATGCAGCGCGACCTCGTGTCGATGCTGCATCAGAAGAGCCATCTTGCAGCGCTCGGGCTCGCGGTTTCGAAAATCAACCACGACCTGCGCAACCTGCTGGCGTCGTCGCAGCTCTTGTCCGATCAGCTTGCGAGCGTGCCCGATCCGCGCGTGCAGCGATTCGCGCCGAAACTGATGCGCTCGCTGGAGCGCGCCATCGCGTTCTGCCAGTCGACGCTGTCCTACGGCAAGGCACAGGAGGCGGCTCCTGACCGCCGCCGCGTTCTGATCGAGCCGGTGGTCAACGAAGTGCGCGAATCGACCGGACTTGCCTCCGATACGTCGATCGAATGGATCAACGCCATCGAGCGCGGGCTGACCGTCGATGCCGATCCCGATCAATTGTTCCGGGTGCTGCTCAATTTGGCCCGCAATGCCGCGCAGGCCCTCGAGAGCGACAAGTCCGGCGATAGCATCGCCAAGCAGATCCGCTTCACCGGCCGCCGCGAGGGCGCGGTAACCATCCTCGAGATTTCGGACACCGGTCCCGGCATCCCGGAAAAGGCCCGCGAGCATTTGTTCGAGGCGTTTCAGGGCTCGTCACGGGACGGCGGCACCGGGCTGGGGCTGGCGATTGCGGCCGAACTCATTCGGGCGCACGGCGGCGAGCTCCATCTGGTGGACGGCACCATCGGAGCCACGTTCCGAATCACGATTCCGGACCGGGCCGTGGAGCTGCGCAGCCTGCGGGATGCACGGGCCCGGGCCTGAAAAACTGCTGTTTTGGCTCGAAATCCATGCCTTATCGATCTTGCAAAGCCATCCCGGAGCCGGTAGCTATGGCGCTCTTTCGCGGCCCGGCCTCCGGCCTCTCTTAAGTCCGCGAAATGCGCGCCCGTAGCTCAGCTGGATAGAGCACCAGACTACGAATCTGGGGGTCAGGAGTTCGAATCTCTTCGGGCGCGCCAGTCAATTCAATAGCTTACCAATATTGCACCGTTTCAAAAGTCAATTCTGAAACGGTTTTTGAAACGGTTTTCGCTGCGTCCTGCGCTATGGCCGAGTCCTCTACTTTTCGCCACGCTACATTTCGCTGGTCATGAAGGAAGTTCGTTAACGGCAGATGGCTGGCGTACCTCGCTGACTAAAGACCCTCCAAGAACGTGAGGTGAAGGAAGCGCGAATCTGGAAAGCGGCGTAAGCGTGAGCACGTTCCGGTCCCTCGCGGAGAGCGGGTCAGCCAGGCGTTTCAACCTTACAAGCCGGTCGGGGTAACGTCTGCGGATCGAACCGTGCCTCTCCGGACAGATGCATCATAGCTGAATTCCGCAACCCTAGGCGCGCGAGCGCCTCTGATGCGCACGGGCAAACAGTCAGCCTCGCTCTGGAGTAACACCTGTTGCATTTGGCCTGGGTCATCTGTATTGCAACAGGTGTTGCATGGAGGTTGATATTACTCACGAACCGAATTGGCTGCTGTTCCTGGCGCAGCTTCCTGCTGCGCCCTCTAGCGCGCGCGTGGCACTTTGGCGGCGCTTGCGCGCAGCGGGTGCTGCTAGCGCCCTAAATGGAGCATGGGTGCTACCGCAAGCGGAAGGCCATGCTGAACTCTTCGCGCAACTGGCCGATAGCGTTCGAAAGCAGAACGGGAGTGCGACCGTATTTCTAGTCCAGGCGATGAGCCCAACTGAACAGGAAACGCTTATCACCCGTTTCCAAGCCGATCGAGCTCGGGAATATGATGAATTCGCAGAACGCTCGCGCGGCTTTCTTGATGAGATTAAAGCCCACATTCCCCAAGTAAATCGCTGATTTTGCTGTCAGGATCTCAATATTTCCGATATAAATCATGGTGTTGATGGCCGTGAGGGGCGCGTTTGATGGATCACCCAGAGGGTGCGGGTTCGAAGC